>Ga0066849_10000722_pt1 | contig 13400 bp, 18 predicted proteins | sample ETNtaG_9_FD_65492 | JGI IMG/M metagenome (GOLD analysis project Ga0066849, IMG submission 65492) | Marine microbial and viral communities from oxygen minimum zone, Eastern Pacific Ocean - ETNP201406SV69 | ecosystem: Environmental > Aquatic > Marine > Oceanic | place: Pacific Ocean: Eastern... | reverse complement strand
TTGTCAATCTAGTCACATTAGTTGCGACTGAGATTGCGCCTGGCCCTGTTACCGTATCCGCATCCGCGATTGATACCTTGTCTGAAAATTTGACAGGTGTCGCCACATCAGCGAATAGATTTGCAGCTGTAACACCCTTACTAGTAGAACTTTGTACTAGATAAAAAGTATCAGCGGCAGCTACAGATGTAGCCGCCGTTAATTCTGAAAGTTTACTATCTGCCATTAGTTACACTCTGGACATGTACATGTACAACACTTGCAACATTTACACATGTTTCAGCTCCTTATTAACTGTCTGGGAATTCTGTATCTTCAGCATCACCCATAGCAGCGGCGGTAGTACCACTCATTGCCACTAATGTTTCGTATACTTTTCGAGATTCAATTCCGTTAACTTTAAAAGTTAAAGCGGCAGCTCCTCCGCCACCTAGTTGTGCGTCTGCTACTGTGACAGTTTCGTTATCAGCAAAGCCTGAACCTTGGTTCAATACTGTTACTGTTGCTCCGCCACCAGATGCTACTACGACTTGGAATCTTGCACCATCACCAGAAGCTGATGTACTATACATACTAGGGTCTAGAATATATGTACCAACTGTTCTGTCTGTGTCCGCTGCTCCAACTGTATCAAGAGCCGTTATACGACCTGATGCTTTTGTTTTAGCATGAACCCAGCCTGCGTGTGCAATACCTTTGCCATCTCCTTTAGCTGCAGCTGCTTCGTCTTCGTCTACACCGTAGACATCACCAACTGCAATTGTTCCACCATCAGCGTATTTACCTACAAATTTAGGTTTTTCACTAATAGTGATGTTTGCTCCAGCACTTACTGCTGAAATCGTTCCACCATCTGCAAGAACAACTGTTGCTGCTGTGTCACTAGCTACTGCTGTACAAATAAACTCTTGTCCGCCCGCTTCTTTGAGGAAATCCCCCACTTGAAGCTCTGGGTCAAAGTTTGTTGATGTACCAGTAACAGCGCCAGCAGTAGTAATTGCTACTGTCCCTGCCGATGTTTTATCATCTTTTCTACCCCATCCACTCATTTTTCTCTCCTATGTGTTTCTTTGGTTATTGTAAAACTATTTAACATGGTCACTAAAGTGTTTATGACTTTGATGAGCATGTGATTGCATTTTTTCTTTATCAGCGGGTTTGCCACTCATGTATTTATTCAAGAATTTAGCGGCGTGTGCCTTGGAAACTGTGTGATGTTTCCCATCTTTGAATTGCACTTTCTTACCTACTGATATTGCCTTCCTCATTTGAGGTACGATATGTTCGATTTCTTTGGCGTTCTTCGCGTCTGATACTTTAGGTGCATCCTTCTTTAATGGTGCAAGACCTTTCTTGTCATCTTTCGCGTAGTCCCTAGCGGCATCTTTAAATGCAGAAGCCTCGTTTACTGCATCGTGAGTATCATCAACTTTGCTGAAGAACTTTTTCTTATCCTCATCGGACATATCACTTAATTTTTTACCTGTCTTTGCAAGCATCGCCTCAAACTTTTCTTTGTAAGACATTTCTGCCAAATCATTCAAAGACTCTACACCATCGAATTGGGATAGATAAGTTTCTTTCGCGTACTCTTCATTTGCCTGTCGTAATGCTTTTGAAGCAACAGGATGGTCAGATAAACCTTTCTTGATTTTCTCCATAGCCTTGGCAGCACCTGTCATGTTACCACCTTTGTATCTCTTATCAAATGCGATACCTTTCGCCTGTTTAAGTTCTTTAGATGTGTAGTTGTTCTTAGTAGGTGACTGATAGTTCTCTTGCATCTCTAAGTCCATGTCATCTAACTCTGGTAACTCAGATTCTTCTCTTACTTTTAGTGAGACTAATTTATCTTTCTTCTTAGAAACTGCCTTTGATTTAAGACCATCTTTCTTTTTCTTATCATGGAAATACTGATGAATATCAAGAGTATTCTTAGCTACACCCTCTTTCAGGCCTGGGTCTGTCTCTTGTTCCTCTTTACCCTTTTTATCGGATAATCTCTTGGCTTTCTTCTGAGACTTCAAGCGTTCCTCTTCAGCATCGGCGGTTGCCTGTTTTTTAAATGCACCTTCCTTCATTGCTTTTGCTTGAGCGAAAGGATTTTTTGTCCAATCAATATCCATTTTTTCTTCCCCTTGATTAACCTCATCCGTCATGTAACCTTTAAATTTACCTTTCTGGATGGTGTTCTTTTTGATTATATTCGATAACTTGTCGCGTTTCTCTGAACTCTTTGCTTTTGCTCTTTCTTTAGCAGCAGCTGCGTCTTTATTTGAAATTCTGAATCCACCAGTATCATGTGACTCTTTGTCTTTTGACATGGCGCCTTCTTTCTGCAATTCTTTTGTTGTACTTGAGTATGTGTTTAACTCATATGGGTGTGAACCACCTTTGTTATAGACTTGCATGTGAACCATATGCTTCTTGCCATTTTTATCTTTAGCAGGAAGATTCACGCGAGTAGTTTTATCTTTGCCTGGCTTTTTGGAATCCAGACCTATGTGTTGTGCCCTGTCATCAGCGGAAGATTCTAATCCACCTTTTTTGTGATGGGCTAGTGCGTGATTAACTGCATCTGTGTAAGACTTGTGACCAGTTTTATATGATTCAGATATTATCTTTTCTTCTTTCAGATGACCTTCATGTTTTTTCATTAACTTATGCAAGTTATCTGCGTGGTGAACTCCTTCATATTTAGTAGAACCTTTCACATCCCCACTATCCGCGTGAACAACATGAGCCTCACCCTTTGCAATAGTGACATGATGAGTTGCATTTTTAGCTTTACTGTGAGTTAATGAAATGTAATCGTGTTTCGGGTTGGTGCCGCCTGCCTCATTATCTACATCCCCAGAGACATGAATCCCTTTACTTTTCAGATGTTTTTCGAGATGGACAACATGGGAGGCATTAGACATATTGTGTTTGTGACCTTTAGGATTTTGGTCTATAGCGTGTTTTTGGTGATCGTGTTCTTCGTCACTATCATCTTCAAGATGACCTTCTTGTACACCTTTAGGTCTTGATTTATTCTTTGCCTTCATGCGGTCTTTTATCGCTTTGGTTTCATCTTCAGACTTTTCTTTAGGTCTAATAAATTCTGACCTTTCAGCTTTTGTAAAAGGTCTAGGCCAATCTTTATCTTCTTCGACTGACTCATTCTCATCAAGTTCTTCTGTCTGATATTTTTTCTTTTGTACAGAAGTTCTTGCTCTATTGAATACAGTATCATCACCTAATACGATGAACATCATACCATTTAGTAGTGTATTAACCGCGTTTCTTTCATTCGGTGCAGGCACTTTACCTTGGTTGAATTTCTCTAAACCGCGTTTCAAAATTTGTAATTGAGAAGCAGGCATCAATCCCTGTCTCACGAGCATATCAAGTCTTCTTGACATATCCGCTTCTAACAGGGTACTCTCTCCGCCTTCGAGAACCTCCCTAATTATTCTGTCTAATCTGCTGGACATTTGGTATCTCCAATATAAATTTGTTTATTGGTATTATTTATAAAGTTCAAGTACTAGGGATTTGATTCTTGGGCAGGAACTTTAACTATTTTAACTCCTCGCCTCACAAGTTCATTCCGAAATTTCTGTTTGCTCTTTGGTTTTGTACTGGAATTGTTTAGCATTTCAAACAATTTCTCTACAGATAATGATTTCACATAGAAGTGTTCTATGGTAGTTTTCTTTGTATTCCTATCAAATCTGAGAATACTGGGTTTATATTTTGTTGGCATATTTTCCTTGTCATACTAAATAATCTATACTGTGCGAGGTAGTTACTGTTTGTTTGTTACCAGCAGCATCATAGATTGTTGTGTTGTAAATATCTTGTTTCACTTTAAGTTGTCCGTCATCACCAGAGTAAACTTTAGTAACAACTTGTCTATCAGTCCAAGAGTGAACGGAACTAGATGTAGGAGCAATTGGTGTTATGTGTATATTTGTTCCTTCCATTAATAAATCTTCTTAATCTGGTAGTCAAAAGGTTCCGTTGTTTTTATTTCAATCTGATTGTTATCTATATCTATACCCCTAAAATGGGTCTGCTTTTTAGTTTGTATTTTTTTCATAAGAAATACCTTTTTGCTTCTTACTTTCTCATCAGCAAATGGATTCAGTTTTTCTTTATTAAACCAAATAGTAACTTCGTATTCCTCTAACCAGAGTCTTTTCAACCACTCTATCATTTCGTCTTCTTTGCCGCCTTAGGTTTCTTTGGTGCTTTTGGTTTAGCAAAAGTTTTCTTGGATACCTTATATTTCTTACCCTTTTGTTTCGATGCTTGGAATTTTGCCTTCGTAGGATTATACTTCTTCGCTTTCTGGGATTTCTGTCTTGAACCAGATTTCAACCTTTTCATCTCGTTCTTACGAACAATAGGTATCATCCTTTGAGCAATCCTAGATACTAATCCAGAAAATCTCATGACCATACCTTCGATACGAGCCTTCTCAGCGGGTGGTAAAGAACCTATATCTCTTCCTCTCGCAATTCTTTGTTTCAACATGTTTCTCGCACCACGAGTAGCACGCCTCTTCAACCTAGTCGGGTCAGCTGCCCTCCTCGCGGCTCTCATACGAGCAACTTTAAGTTTCTGTCTATTTCTCCTAGCAGCGAATCGTCTTTTCATTCTACCTTGAATGGATAGAACTTCAGTTATTTGTACTTCATCGTGCCAGTCTACATCTTGGTCAAATGCCTCAAAGTCATCTAATTCCTCTTTGTCATACATTCCCAGACCAATCATACCATCAAAAGATAGTTCATCAACTTCGTGTTCAATCGCTTCTATTTCTGGTTCTGTGAATATAGCAGACCACTCATTGTCAAGGGTGATGATTCCTTCAAAGTCATCTTGTGTCCCATCCACATCTTTGTGTATTTGGTCATGGGTTGCAACTGATATTGATTTTAATTCTTCCGTATCTCCCTCTTCACATATTGCCTTGTAGTGTTTAAGATTTCCGTTAGACTTGTTCTTTTTGGTAGTTTTACCAGGCTCGCCAGGCGTCAACGCTTTCATATAATCAGTACCATCTGGTCTACCCCATTCATACCTACTAATTTTAATATCTTCTTTTATTTCTGGTTTCTCGTGGACATACCCCTTCTTATCTAAAGCGACATGTTGCATGTAAGTATTCGCCTTAACACCTTTACCAGTTTTAGGGTCATACATCATGTGTGGTTTAAAATCTTTTTCGTCTACACCCTCAGTAGCCAATTTAGCGGCAATCGCCATCTCTCTGCGTTTCTTTTTGGATTTACCTTTGAACTGTGGCGCATCACTCTTATAAAAGTCTTTGATAACATCACCCATGTCCATTTTGTCTATATCTTCTGTGGGGCCATATCCTTTCGGTGTCACATCTTTTACTGTGAACTTGACTTTTGGTTGTTTCTTATCCGCTTTCCAATCCCCAGACTTCCAAGAACCTTTCTTGACATTTCCGTCCTTGTCAAAATGTCTCTTGAGATGTGGTGGTAATTCTGCTTCTTTAATATTGCGTCTTTGTTTCTGGTCTTTCACCCACGCCTTGGCAAGTCTATGTTGTGGTGGTTTTCTTGACCACGCGCCTATCTTTCTGTATACCGCCAAAGCACCTTTATTATAATCAGCACCTTCTGAATTATCAACAATGTACATATTGCCACGGAATAGGTTTTGGAATCTACCTATATTCTTTTGTACTGATTTCCACATTGGAGTAATTGCAGATGCTCCCAATGTTCTGGTTCTTGCTTTGTCTCTACTGACAGCAGTATCTAGGTCTGTGTTAACCATTATCATGGCAGTCTCATAACCCAGTTTTTCTAATTCTGTTTTTTGTTTTGATATCTTGTCATACTCTCTACCAGTACCATCAATAACTAATCCAAGTCTTCCCCCTAGATAGGAATCTTGTCTTTTTGCAGTAAGAAATTTAGCGCGGTCTCTGAGAGATTGACCTTTTGTTGAAAATATATCCGCTGCTTTCTGAGATAAACCAGCGTTTTTTAGTGCGAGTTCAAATTGTTGGTCAGAATTGACTATCTTGAACCCTAGTGCATTTAGACCTGTTTGTCCAACCATGAAAGACTTACCAGACCCAGGCCCGCCGGCAAGGAAAACTGCTTTGAAGATAGCAGGGTCATTAACACCCTCTTCAAGCTCTGGGATATCTACAAAGTCTGCAAAGGTCTTTTCCATAGTAACACTATTTATAATATTTTAATTAGTGTCGTAAGGTGTGTTACTATCATTTCAGCAAATACTTTAAGTTTTTCTTCCTTAATATCTGCCTTTATTGCCTCTACATCTGTGAAATCTTGGACTAGTTCTTTATACTCATCTGGGGACAAATGTCCTTCGTCCAATAAATTATTTAACTCTTTTAACTTATCTTCATATTGTTCTAAGAGTTTCCCCTGTGTTAGTTCAAGCGATTCTTTTGACATCGGCATTATTTTCTCCTACTTCCACTCACTTCAAGAGCGCGGTTTGTTACATCGTTTATATTTCGCCATTTCAATTTGCAGTAAGCATCAGATGGCGATTCCCTTTCATGCAATTCCTCAACCAAGTCATTAATTTGGTAATAGATTTCAGCATTGTTTCCATTTAATGTGTGTTCCGCGTATTTAGACAGAAATGCAGACATCTCATATGCCTCGTGAATGTCTTCCTTTGAACATTCAGTAGATTCTGATACCAAATTCAAACGAACTAATTCACTAAATTCTGTACTATCAAATTTATCTGGTAATCCACTTTGCATTGCACTACATCCTACAATACCCAATAATACCACAGTTGGTAACCACATATACATAAAATTCTTTATTAGATTTCCTCTAATTTACTCATTAATCTTTCCGCTCTATTGTTTACTTGTTCGTACCATTTAGAGTCGCGTCCTTCGATAGCAGCTTGTTTCCAATCCTGTTTCTCTAATGCCCTATGCATATTCTTGAACTTACTAAGTCTAGGTAGACCCATATTAAATGTCATATTAATAAGGATATTTTGGACTTCTTCGGGCCACTCACAAAATCCAGACCAGCCGTATATATTAACTGCATCTCTACAGGCGATTCCGATATCTTCTTTGAAGAGTTCGATGACTCTTTCTTCTGAGACTTCATCTCCGACTTCAAGTTCCGCTTCGGCATCTTCTGGTTTAATGAGATGGCCGATACCACAGGTGGGATACCCAAGGTGGTCAAGATAGACTTCATATTTTACTCCTTCATCTACTTTCAGTTGTTCAAGAAGTTCCTCGCGTTCTGCAACTTCTTCATAATATTCATCTGGTAAATCAGATGGGTCTTGAATGCCTGGCCCATTTGCTTTTAATCCATATAATCCCCACATACCTTCTGGATGTGGTGCATGTTCCTCATAGAATGGTAACCCTGTTGTGGGAAGTAAACCCTTTAGATATTTTGACATTTATTATCCTCTTAAAAATTGTGAAAAGGTATGATGTTTATCCTCTTTTAACTCCATTCCCTTTTTCACATCTTTAAATAAAGCTTGAGACCCACTATAACCAGTAGGTAACCCTCTTTTGAATGAGTTAAAATCGTTATTCTTTGCAAATAGTCTCATCTTACTAGCACTTATACCTGTTACGCCTTCCGCGTCTGGGTCTCTTTGTCCAGCAGAGATTACATCTATTTGGTCAAACTTAAAATCTTTTCCGTTGTATCTATCCAGTATTCTCTGGAATTCTTGAACCCTATCTGAACCAGCAACCATAATAACCTTGTCATATTTACCTGTTAATAATCCCAGTTGTTTTATGAAGTTTGGGTTGACTCTATCAGATGCCTTAAATTTAGTTCCCATGAACATCTTTTTAAGGTGAGCAACTTTTTTCTGTGGTGTTAGTGGATTCTTGTGTTTATCTTGACTGTGACTAACCACAATAAGATGGTCTGCCCTTTCTCTTTGAGCAAGTTGTTTTACTTTCTGGACAAGTTTTCCATGTCCCGCTGTGGGTGGATTCATCCTACCAAATGCATATACTAATGTTTTCATAGATCCAAACCCTTTGATAATTTATCAAGTTCTCTCTGGTGCAACATGGCATCAATTTTTTTCTTTGTTTCATGACTCTTAGGTTTATCACCGTACATTGTTTTTTTAATTATCTTCTTAGCCTTGCCTCTTTGACCAGTATGCTGACTGGCACCTACACTACCAAAGTTTGACCAATCACTTTCTATAATGAATTGCGTGAATGTTTTCATCTATCCCATGCCTTAATTGCTGTAAAGTTATTAAAACTAAATTCCATTCGATCAACTAACTTAACAGCGTTGCCTGAAACTCTATCTATAGCAACATAACCTTCAGCATTGGTAACTTTAAATCCATTAGAAGTTCTTACAAAAGTATTTGTTAATTGTTTTACTTTGTTTAATTTATTTACAATGTCCATCTTTGCAGATACTAATAGATTTTGGAATATTATAACATTAGTTAGTAGTCCTGTCAACTTATTTAGTTCACGAATTGATTCTACTTTTTTGATCTCTATTTTTTCTTTAGTAGCATCAGTCTTTACTTTATCTTTTTCTTTATCAAACTTCTCTTCTACCCATTTTAAATACTCTCTAACATGTTGAGCGGGATTTTTGATTTCAGCACCAACTCTAACTTTTGAATTATTGAAAGTTTTCACGCTGGCACCAATATACTTACCAGTAAAGGAATTTTGAATGTTTAGAAATTTGGTTAATTCTGAAGAATTTATTTTTTGAAATTGTTTTCCTACTTCTGATAACTTAGCAGTTATAGTAGTGGTTTCTGTTTTAGTGAAAGTCGCTGTTCCACTCTCATCTCTATATGATGCATCATCCATCCAAATAGAGTTAGACTTTCGTAGTGAATTAATATTCGCACCGAATGATGCTTTCATACTCTCAAGATTTCTGCCAGTATATGTAGTGTGCCAAACAACACCGATTTTTGCTTGTCGAATTCTTTTTTCTAAAACTGTTCCTTTAGGAACGGCATACACAATAGTATTTGGTTGAAAAGTTGTATAATTTTTTCCATCGATTCGGTCTGTTTCCAAATCTGAACTAGTAAACATCAAATCACCCTGTAAAACTCCTTTAATACCAAGTTTACTAAATTCTGCTAGTGCTATCTTGAATTTTGCTTTAAGAGATGATGCTAGTCGAGTATCTGAATCTATTTCTTGTGATGACTTATACAGTAAAGGACTTTTGTTAAAGACTGATTTTTTCGCTACGAAAAATTTACCATCTGAAGGATCAGTACCCGCAAATATTGCTGGTGCACCATCCCATTTGACTGTCATATTTACGGCTGATCTAGAACTTCCAGCCATCATATCTCTTAACGATCTTAAAAAATTTACTGCACCTCTCGCACCACCAATTCCGAAATTTATAATTTCATCTTCAAGATGTTCTAAGTGAAGATTCTTTCCATCGACATCTTCTGTTAAAAAATATGAGAATTTTATCATTCTTCCTGTTCTTTCTTGAGACTGCGGAGTTGTGCCCTTAGGTCTTTATTAGCCTTCGCAAGTTTTTCAGATTTTTCCTTTTCAAATTTATATCTACCCTTAAACTCTGACATCTCTGACTCGTACCTTTTTAAATTATCTGCTACAAGTTCATGGGCTCTCGTTACATTCTTCAATTCAGCAGTAGTCTCACCCAATGTTTTCTGAACTACTTTTAACTGTGCATATATTTTCCACTTTTCAAGATAATCAATTCTTATTGCTTCTTCAAGTGTTCTAATATATTCGGGTGAAAACTCATCTTTTTCTTCAGTCATAATATAACCTCATTATTTATTAAATCAATTAACCATATGCCACATATGGAAATATCTATATGTATTTATAAGGAAAAGAGGGGACAGGGTCCCCTTAACTTACGATACTACTAATCGATCTCAGAACAAACAACCGCATTATTTACGATGTTACATTGTATGTTAGTTGCTGTTGTTGTGTTTGTAGTCGTTGTGGTTGTGGTGGTCAAAGGATTTGTTATGAGTTTTTCTACTTGTGCCGCCCAATCATCATTAATACCCAAGATTGTGGTATTATAATTGGTTGACATAGCATTCATAGCATCAAATCCATCCATTGCTACAGTTCCTATCTGTGTATATCCGGCAAGCGATATCGTTCCTAATTGCGTAAAACCAGCCGTTGATACATCTTCAATCGCATTAAATCCAGTAGTTGCTACTGAACCCAATTCTGTAAATCCTGCGATTGCTACTTCAGAAGTTTGGGCACCGGCAGTATTTAATGCTTCAAATCCACCGAGTCCTAAATTCAACATCGCTTCAGTATTTCCTACACCAGCGTTTGACCACTGTGATCCTAAAGTAGATACCATCTGTTGATTACCCAACTGTATCGCTTCATTAGATGAAAAACTAGCAAGTTGAACTGCCTTACTGTTATTAGATTGTGTCTTAGCAAGGTCTGTTTGCATCCAAAGTCCACCAAGAGTTCCAACAGTTGGTACAAGAACCTGTGCCCATTTAAGAGCATCACTTTCTACCATGCTGGGAATTATGGGGGTATCGTCTGTAAGTGCTATAGCCATGACAGCGGCGCTTGCGGCACCGGCATCACCTGATTGTGCTACTGTTGCTAAAGCCTTATATCTGGCTTCAGAGACTAGGGCTTGACTTGCCGCCGCATCTCTAATCGCATCATAATAATCACTACCTGTCGTAGTACATCCTACCATCAAGACAGTCACTAGCACCGTGACTACCTGATATAGCCTAGACATAATTAAGTCCTCTTTCTGTCCATGAAAAATTCAGTAACATCTTGTTACATTTCATATTTATAGACTTTTAATCTTTCGTGAAAGATTCTCGTACCTTTTTCGCAACTTTTCTATTTGCTACAGACTTGGAATCTTTTCTTCCGAAGTCATCTGCCATTGGACTATTAGGATTATTATCGGCGATTCTAGATAATACTTCATTCATTCCGCCATCTCGTTTCACACGATCACCAACACCTCCCTTATTGATATGGGGAGCAGTAGGAACTTGTCGCCAATGTGGATTACTCTGGAGAACTTTTTCTTTATCTGCTATTTTAAGCATGATATCAAAAATTTCACCATTTTCCGTGTTTTCTATTGTATAAATTGGCATTTATGACCTCGCTTGCCGTTAATGATGAGCATATTTATGCTTCTCTTATAATGCTGTTATATCTTACTGCATTATTCAATAAGGTAAGGAGATCACCATGTTCCTCAGATAGAAGTGATCGAGTATCTTTAGGGAAACATGCTCCACCAAAACCCCGTTCTTCTGTAACTTCGGTATGAGATTTTCCAATACGATCATCATGTCCTATATGATTACGCACACGATTATAATCTAATCCATTCGCTTCGCAATAATCATACACCTGATTAAACCAAGCAACCTTGGTAGCAAGAAATGAATTTATCATGTACTTGACTGTTATCGCTTCTCGGATATCCTGTATAAAAGAAAACATTTTATGCTTGAAGATTGGGCAGTCAAGTAAAACTCTATGCCAAAAATTAGCATGTCGACCAGACAGAATCACATTCTTACTCTTTCTCAAATCTCGTTCAGCCGTGTCTTGTCTCAAAAATTCTGGAGAAAAGGAAATGGGATTATCAAACTCAGCCTTTAGAGATTCATATCCCTCAATACTCAATGTACTTTTTATCAGCACAGGAGTTTCTGGATCAATATCTTTAAAGCATGATTGTAAAATAGAAAAATCACATTTACCATCTACATCAGAAGGTGTAGGAAGACAGAGAACAACACCATCAAACTTTCTGTCTGATAGTTTATTCTCATTCAATTTTGGATCCACTACATACACCGAATGCCCTTCTTTGAGAGCATTCAAGTAAGTAGAACCTACAAAACCACAGCCGGCAAGGGCTAACTCAAGTCTTGGCATTCAGCCTCCTTAAATTCGGTCCATTTCAAAAAGACCATTTTTGCATCTGATCGACTCAGACCCCAATTCTCACGGAGCCATCGAGGTGCACCAAACATATTCATGCGACCAGACTCTCGTAAAGTTTCAAGTATAGGAAAAAAATCCGTAATTGGCAAATCTTGTTCCCAAGAAGTACCCAATTTAGCAGAAACGGTTGTCATAATTATACACTCACTCAAAATTAAAAAAAGTGAGGGGCGTTTTCATTCCCCTCATGGATGTTCGGTCATCAACCTCTAGAGACTTCAGCAGGTCTCCCTAGCGACCTAACCTTTACGCGGCTTCTAGCATCGAAAATGGAACAGAAACCGAAGCGGTTTGCCCTTTCCAAAGCATTTTGACAACCGCTTTTTTGGGGTTCATTTTCAAAATGATTCCCTGTGTTGATTTGGTTTTTTGAACTACCATGACTGTCTGCCCAACTGAAAAAGTAGCAGTAGCAGATACCTTTTTGATTTGTTGTGCCAGACTGATTATCTGGGACAACTGCTTTTGACTCATGGTCAACATCTCTGCTTTGAGTGTTTCAAAACAAATCTCATTAACTTCTAAATTACTCATAATATCTCTCTCTAATTGATTAACTTATGATACCATTATAGCAGGATGAAACCAAAAGTCAACCTTTTTTTAAAAAAAGAACCCGTTTGAAATCAACAACTTAGAAATTAATTTAATAAATCTCCGTTCCCATAGATGAAATGTAAGTCTGGAAGGTCAATATCGAACCATATTTGTACTGCAAATCGCTCAAATTCGTTATTTATGACAGAATGTCGCTGTTTTGTGTCAAATGCATAGCAACTAGAATAGGGTACTGGGTCAGCACCTACGCTTCCATCTGACTTAATCTGTGCTACTGACAAGCACGGAGCATAATGCTCTGGAGCAGGAGATAAGGGATATACTACAGCAGATTGTCTTTGATATGCCACATTGTCGGAGTGTTCTGGAACGACTTTATTAGCAGGAATATGCATCATTGTGATAGCATTGGGTTCTATCTTGAAAAGACTTCTGACATACTCCCAATGCATAGGCTTATCAGCACTATAAAACACTATATCTAAATTATGATCTACTCTTTCATCATTATCATCTTTAGGTCTATGTCGATAATGTTCAACAGATTTTCCCAACTCGAAATTAGACAGCCTGTCGGCTTTACCAAAGGCTACGGATCTATTCGGCTTGAAATCAGACAGAAATGCATCTTTGATTGCCTGTGGCAATTCACTATCTATTGGAAAAGAAAACATTAGAACCCTCTTCGCTGAAGTTCATTCCTAAATTTTTGTTTATCTTTTGGTCTTGTGGTTGTGCCGTTTAACATTTCAGTTAATTGATCTGTGGTCAATGATTTAATATAAAAATGTTGGACTGTTCTTTT
>Ga0066849_10000720_pt1 | contig 13410 bp, 7 predicted proteins | sample ETNtaG_9_FD_65492 | JGI IMG/M metagenome (GOLD analysis project Ga0066849, IMG submission 65492) | Marine microbial and viral communities from oxygen minimum zone, Eastern Pacific Ocean - ETNP201406SV69 | ecosystem: Environmental > Aquatic > Marine > Oceanic | place: Pacific Ocean: Eastern... | reverse complement strand
TGGCAAACCGATAATGGTGCCAGTGCAGTAGGCAATAACCATTGGCGTCATTCAACACCAGGTGCTAATTATCCTTCCAGTGCCGAAGCAACACGCCTCGTGAATATATTCAAATCCCAAGATGGCCAATGCGGCGTAGATGCAACACTTGATGGAGAACTCAGTTTTTTCTACCAAGTTTATATCTGCAGGATATTGTTTTACTCCAATGAATATGTGTCCAGTCAATATCACCTTCAAGCATGGGGTGGTATGGCTGCAGGAGACTCTGTTTCCATGGAATTATGGAGAGGTTCTGGAAATCTTGGCGATGATACCGAATCGGTGTCATGGGACATTTCACAGGGCAACCCAAGTGCCGCTCCTGGTCAGTGGACTAACCTATCATGGGACCCCCAAGAAACATGGATTCAGCAACCAAATTTAGCCAATCCAGATGTATTCCTTGGTGGTAATTCCTATACCTTCGGCATTCTCTTTACTTCAGATTCAAGTGGAGCGAGTGAAGGATTCCACGTTGACGACTTGATTCAATTCGGTGTTAGCAAGGTTTCTGATTATACGGTAGACCTGCAATGTGATAACCCATCTTCAGGATATACCATCGCACCCAACCAAATGGCAATTCTCCACTGCACACTGACCAATAACGGCTACTCACCTGCAACAATCCGCATGGAAACCAATGTGACCAATGCTTCATGGATGGCTCCATTCCCTGTGATTCGAATGGATGTTGAAGGAAGCAGCAACCACGGAACAAATCTAATCTTGCCTCCTCTAGGGGCAGGTAAGACAATTGAATTTTGGTCCAATCTAACCGTTCCCGCTGGCGCAGATGTGCAACAGCAATCTTGGAACCTCTGGCTGACCGATGCGAGCAGTGCTCAACTCGGTGAAAAGGCCCGCCTTGACATGGACCTTGCAGTGAGCGAACAATTTGGTGTTGCTTTAACTTCTACCGTAGGAATCCTTGCAGCAACGATTAGTCCTGGACTATACGATACCATTGATTTCCGTCTTCAAAACACAGGAAATAAAGATGCTTCATTCAATCTTGTGACTTCCTTCTCCGATACAACAACCCCCGGAGGTTGGTCTGGAACCGTGATCAATGAGACAGGAGTTGTAATTCCCAACCCAATTGTACTTTCTAGAGGGGAGAGAATAGACCTCACACTCAACATTACCGCACCAGAACTCGCACCTCCTGGCCCTGTTTCTTTCAACCTCCGTGCGAGTTGCCCGTCATGTACAACTCCTCTGTTTGGAACTACCCAATTGGTACGGAATGTGGAAGTGCCAGTAATCCGTGATGTTGATTTAGAAACCGAATCCTACACGATTGTTGGTGCTGCAGATGGAAACAGCCGCTCACTCATCATCAATATTTTCAACTTGGGTAATGATGACGAGAAATATGACTTATCTATTATTCAGAGCAATTGGAGACTTGAAGCCTCCCTACCTGCTACTGAATCTCCAATGTTGGATTCCTACGATGGTGAGGGGGCATTCATTCTTCGTCTGGCCATGCCAATTGGTCTTTCTCCAGCGTTCTACAATGTGAAGGTGATTGCAACCAATGTCAATGACACAAGTGTTTCAAGCTCAATTGATATTTCAGTAGAAATATTGGAAACTGCAGCCACTCATGTCTCGGATGAAGATACAGGTCAATCCTACATTCCAGGTGACCCTGCTCAAACCATGGCCTTTGAAGTTAGAAACGATGGTAATATCGCTGACCGATTCAACATGAGTTTGAACATTCCTGCGGGTATGCAAGCGGAATTCACTAATCTTGTCAACGGTCAAACCGATGAGATTCCAATAGGATCAAGTTTCAATGTCACGGTTACATTCTCGTTCCTCGCAGGTGCAGAAGGTCAACTCACACTTGGAGTCGTAGCAACAAGCGTGTCAGATTCCGAAGTGAGTGCGACTGGTCAAGCGACCTACCTTGTTGGTTCTCAGAATTGGCTCAAGATTTACACAATTCAACCAATATCAATCAACGAAGAAGGCGAGTACGAAGTTATTGTACGTGTGAAAAACCAGTACACAACAGCGCAGGTTGTCGTCATTGAATTAGATGATTCAGAAACCAAATCTTGGTTCCAAACATCAGTCGCCCGCACCGATAGAGATTTCTCACTTCAACTCAACGAAGAGCGAGAAGTAACTCTAACACTCGATGTTTCTGAAACGACTCTTAAGAATCTAAATTCGGATGTCCTTGTATCTAATCTTACGATTTGGGCGCGCTCAGAGACGGTAAGTGACGCAGCTCATGGTACACTTGAAGTAACGCTCATCAAGCAAAATTCGGGTGGAAAAGACTCAGCGGAAGGTGCTGGCTCAAGTTTCCCCATTGAGGAGATTGCTCTTTGGGGCGTATTCCTCCTAATAATTGTAGGAGGCGTGGTTGTCCTTCTCTCAATTGTTCGTAGCGATGAAGAAGACGACGACGAATACAAAAATTGGGGCGAGGATGGTTACGAAGATAGTCTTGCAGCAAATTACGGCTCAGTGGCTTCAGCACCAACCGTCCCAATTGCTGGCGCACCCTCACCCGAACCAATTCCTGCAGCCGCTCCGCCAACCCCAGAACCTTCTGAACACCTAGATGCTCCCGCAGACGACGGAATGCCCCCGCTTCCCGCAGGAGGCCTTCCAAGTGGATGGACTATGGAGCAATGGAAGCACTATGGGCAACAATGGCTCGAGCAAAATGGCCAAGTTTGAGGCTGAAATCTCTACAATGCTTGAAGCGTAGGGTTCAAGGCACAGGCAACCTCGCATGAGTTGCCGGAGGCATTATCATGTACGGAAATGGACAAGCCCCTATCTTCATTTTGAAAGACGGGACTCAGCGAACACGTGGTCGAACTGCACAGTCAAACAATATTGCTGCAGCAAAAGCAGTTGCAGATGCAGTAAGGTCAACACTTGGCCCCAAAGGGATGGACAAAATGCTGGTTGATTCAATGGGAGATGTCGTCATCACCAACGACGGAGCAACCATTCTCAAGGAGATGGACATTGAACACCCTGCTGCTAAGATGATAATTGAGGTGGCCAAAACTCAGGAACAACACTGTTACGATGGGACAACTTCAGCAGTCATTCTTTCGGGAGAATTGCTCAAGCGTAGTGAGGATTTGATTGAGCAAAATGTCCATCCAACTGTAATTTGTGAAGGATTCCGTCTTGCTGCTGAGCGAGCCATTGGACTTCTTGAGAACCACGGAATTCCCACCAATAACAACGATGATGTTTTGTTAGAAGTCGCCAAGACAGCCTTGACAGGAAAATCTGCTGGAGCAGTGAAGTCTTTCATGGCTGACATTTGTGTCCGGGCAGTCAACGCCGTTGGCCTTACAGAAGAAGGTGAACGTTTGGTGGATTTGTCTGATATTAAGGTTGAGAAGCGCCAGGGTGGCTCAATTAAAGATTCAAACCTCATCGATGGAATTCTCTTGGACAAAGAGCGTGTTCACGCTGGTATGCCTCGGGTCATGAGCGATGCAAAAATTGCTCTTGTAAATTCGGCTATTGAGGTCAAAAAGACCGAAGTAGATGCTAAAATTCAGATTACAGACCCTAACCAACTCGCCTTGTTCTTGGAAGAAGAAGAGAATTACATTCGAAATTTGGTTAACACGATTGAAGCGGCTGGAGCCAATGTTTTGGTCTGCCAAAAGGGAATTGATGAACTCGCTCAACATTATCTCTCAAAGAAAGGTATCTTTGCCATTCGCAGAGCTAAGAAATCGGACATGGAAGCCCTTTCAAAGGCAACTGGAGGTACGATCATCACCAATTTAGAAGACATGAGTGAATCCGACCTCGGTGTTGCTGCACGTGTTGAGGAGAAAAAAATTGGAGAGTCTGATATGACATTCGTCACTGGATGCCCGGAAGCAAAATCAGTTTCTGTTCTTCTACGTGGAGGGACCGAACACGTTGTTGATGAAATCCGACGTGCCTTTGATGATGCTGTTGGAGTTGTATCTGTTGCCTGGGAAGATGGTGCAGTTTTGACGGGAGGGGGAAGTGTTCTTGCAGCCCTTTCACGAGATTTGCGAACCTATGCAGAAACTGTAGGTGGACGAGAGCAAATGGCGATTGAGGCCTTTGCATCAGCATTGGAAATCATTCCACGCACACTCGCCGAAAATGCAGGTTTGGACCCAGTTACGACCCTAATAGAACTCCGAAAAGCACATGCTGACGGTCAATCTTTTGCAGGAATCAATGTCTATGAAGGCGGCGTTGTAGACATGAATGAAGCGAATGTAGTTGAGCCTCTACGAGTCGTGGAACAGGCGATTCAATCTGCAACAGAAACGGCAATCATGATTTTACGCATCGATGACGTGATTTCATCCAAGGGCGTTCCAATGGAAGGCGGCATGGGTGACATGGGCGACTTCAACATGTGATGGGCCGTAGCGCTTACAATTTTTCGCAAAGAAAAATGTCCCGCATAAACCACATTTTGTCATGATGAGATAATAACCTTCAAAGGCCACTGAACATTCGCAGAATACAGTAGAGGTCGTGGTATTCTATGTCAACCGTCACAGGAAACCCAGAACTTGCCATTTTCTTCGGCTCTCAAACTGGTAACGCGGAAGAGTTGGCGGCGAATACTGCAAAAATGGCTAAGAAAATGGGATTCATACCAGTTGTTAACGACATGGATGGATTTGACCCAAGCAAATTTGCATCATATGCAAGAATTCTCATCATCACTTCAACTTGGGGTGAGGGAGATATGCCCGACAATGCAGAAGATTTGTGGGCTGCTACAAACGAAACTAACCCCCCGCTTTCTGGCGTGAGTTTTTCAATTTGCGCAATTGGGGATTCCTCATATGATGAATTTTGTAAGGCTGGTAAAGACTGGGACCAAAAATTCTCAGCCCTTGGTGCAACCCGTGTTCACGATATACAACTATGTGATGTTGAATATGAACCTGAGTGGAACACTTGGGCAACGTCAGTCCTTCCCATCATGGCCACTGTTGACGGAGGAGAATACGATGAGAGCGCCGCTCCTACTGCCGTTGAATCAGAATCTTCCTCTACTTCACAAAGTGTTGGTGAAGGTGCTTCTGAAGCATTGTCTGCTGTGTTTGGAGGGGACCGTTCTCTTAACATTCTCTTTGGCTCCCAAACTGGTAACGCCGCAGGCCTTGCCGAAAAAACAGCCAAACTTGCCGCTAATTATGGCTTGGAGCCTAAGGTTGTAGATATGGACGGACTTGACCCTGCATCCCTTGAATCAATGAAGCGTGTTATGATTATCACCTCTACCTGGGGTGAGGGTGAGATGCCGGACAACGCCGATGGTATGTGGAATGCTATCAATGCAAAAGGCCCAGCCCTTAGCAGCACTCATTTTTCAGTTTGCGCAATTGGAGATTCCTCGTACGATGAATATTGTAAAGCCGGACATGACTGGAACGGAAAACTTGCAGCACTCGGTGGAAATGAGGCACACCCCATCCAAGAATGCGATGTTGATTTCGAAGCGCCTTGGCAAATTTGGGTGAATGAAGCTCTACCAATTCTTGCTTGTGTTGATTCTTCAGGAACGCTTCAGGCTGAACTCCTTGATGAGATGAAAGCCTATGGTGCTGGTGACGATGATGTTGCTGTAGAAGGAGATTTCACACCTGGTAAGATTACCCGAGATGAACTAACCATTACCCTTGAATTATTCCGTTACTGCCCTGAAGCCGCAGAGTCGGGATGGGATACGCTCACATGCAGTGTACCTGGCCATGCAACTGTACAAGACCTTCTCATCTCCATGCAACAAGATGTTGATGGAAGTTTGGCTTTCCGTCGTGGAAATGGTGCTGGTACTCCAACGACTGGCGTTCGAGTAAACGGACGCATCGCACTCTCAGATTCCACAATGATTGCAGACCTTACCTCAGATGGTGGACGAGTTCGTGTAGAGCCTCTTCCAGGCCACCCAGTTGTTCGTGACCTTATCGTTGACACATCACGATATGAGAATCATCGTAGTCGGGCAGAACCATGGATGAGAACCGACCCCCGTGAAGGAGAACATCTCCCTTCTGGTGCTGCACTTGGTACTATGGAGCCAGCAATCGCTACGGCGTTACATCTCGCAGGAGATGTTCAATCCTTCCAATTAATTCAAGCCATGTCTGATACATTACCTCATGATCCTCACTATGAAGGACCAGGCGTACATTTCCAACAATGGCTACGAGCTAAGGACCCCCGAACAGGTCAAAAACAACGCCGCACCATCATGAATTCACTTCAACAAAGAGACGGTGTATGGTCTGAAGCAGATCACGCTAGTTTGATGCGTTTTGGTGAAGACGGCCGCCTTGCCGCTCGTAGTCTCAATGAGGCTCGAATGAAATTACTCAACCAGACCAAGTACTCTGGAAAGCATGGGCGTTTGGTTAAGTGGTACGGAAGAAGTGTCAAGTGGACGGGTAATGTCAATGAAACAACCCTCTATCGCCAAGTTCTAGGGCCTCTCGGTCTGGTAAGCAATGTATTCACTGGCGTGTCTGCTCGGATGGCTCTTGCCTTCACTAGAAATGGCTCTCCACCAATCCGTAGTTTGCAAGCGCTCTTATTCCCTCCAGCAGGTCTTGGACGTATTCCGAAGATGTTTAATTCCAAGGTTCAAGATTACCATGAAGTGGTATCTCTCTTCAATGAGATTGACCAAAGGTTCTGAGGTGGTATTATGGCTAAAATCACATACTATCCCGGAAATGTCGCTAGAGCAGGGGCTATGGAGGTTGAAGATACAATCCAACCACTCTGTCGGGCGCTTAACATACAACTCGTTGAATTACCTCGCTCGAGTAGTGACGGTGGCAATATCATCAAGCAAGCAACACCCAAGCTTCAGGATGCATTGGTTGCCCGAAATCTTGCTCTAGCAGAGGATAAGGGCCTAGACATACTAACAACCTGTGCAAGCAGTCATGCCATAATGTGCAATACTGCTCAAGATATGGAAAGGGACCCTGTTTACGCGAGTCAAATTAACAACCACATTGCCCGAACATCAAGCATTGAATACACAGGGGAATCAAAGTCGTGGCATTTGCTTCATTATCTAGTAGAAGAGATTGGCCTGGACAAAATTCGCGATGCAGTAAAGAATCCGTTGAAAATGAACATTGCTGCTTACTACGGCCCAGATATGCAGAGGGAAGGGGCGTGTGGTAACGATGACCCATTTATGCCAACCTACATGGAGCAACTTATCGAAGCTCTTGGTGGTCATGCAGTTGATTATGACTCAAAATGCCAAAGTGTCGGCTCAACTTCAGTTTTGAGTTTGGAAGAAACATCTCTATCTATGACGGCATCAGTGCTTTCAGATGCAATAGATTCTGGTGCTGAACTTGTTGTAAGCGCATGTACCATATCTCACATCAACTTGGATTCGTACCAGTCCAAAGCAGGAAGAGTTTCGGGAAAGAATACAACTGTTCCAGTATGTCACCTTTCAGAAATCGTTGCTTTTGCGCTTGGTTTCTACCCTGCCCGATTGGCGCAACTTCGTACACGTGTCCGCCTTATCGGCTCATGATGCTCTTTTCCATTTTCAAGAGATTGAGGACACGCTGAGCAACATCAGCCTTGCAACCGCTGCGCTCCATAATCACTTCTTGTGTAGCAGCGAATAGCGCTCCTATTTCAGGAGAAAATGCTTCCATTACTTGACGCTCATCGTCTTTGGCAAGGTCTAACTGAGAGATTGTGTGCTTGAATAGCCGTATAAGGCGCTCATTCATTCCATCAAGCCATGGATGTGAATTGCTGGTTTGCGTGTTCAGTTGTTCAATTTCCATTTTGGCCCTATTCATCACGGCCTCAAGTTCTGATTCTTGAGGGACATCTGAATGTATTAGGTCTTGAAAGGTTCTGAGAAGATCTTGCTCTCGTCGTGCTGCAATTGCAATGAAGTGGGCCGATTCAGTAGCATCTTTCGTCATCATGACGGGGATTCCTATATCGAGTGTGATGTGAGCAAGTGCTCCAAGTACTGAGTTGGGGTGAAGGGCATAACCTGAGTCGCCTCCAGTTTCTACAAGTAGTAGTGGTCGTGACGAATTCGCACTAAGACTTAGACACTGACTTAGTAACCTACCATTCTTGATTGAGGACAACAAATCCCTCGCAGTCTTTCGTTCTATAAGTATTCTTTCGGATAGGCGGATGTCTCCCTGAGGGAGGTGTGTAAGCCTTGTTTTGAAACCAAGGCCAGTCAAATATGCAGGTAATGTGGAATTAATTTCTCGATGGTCAATGAGAATTTCATAACCCTCGCCATTGATAGAATTCATCGAAACGATCTCTTTATCAGCCGCATTCAAAACTACAGAGATAGAATTTCCACTGATTTTTGGAGTGGTTATGCTTTGTTCTTCTTGTTGAGGCGCCATGAAAGCATCAAGCCCCATCTGTTCTCTCGGTCTACGCTGCTTCGCAGTGAGTGGAGGGGCTGTTTTAGGTATGTGTTCGGGCATGTTGTTTGCTTTTTGGGAAGTTCTAACATTAGGTAATGGCTCTTCTTCTTTGTGTATTTCACGTTCTCTTTGGAGAAAAGATGCAGCCGAATCCACCTCTCCGTCAGACTCTACTTTGAAAGGGTCAAGAAGACCTTCAAGATTTTCATAATTGGCGAAAATGTCCTTTTGTGCGACCATTTTGTTGACCAAGCGGTGCATTTTCTTTTCTTGATTTTGTGATGCCGAATGGATGTATACGTCCCGTGTTGCACGAGTGATTAGCACATGAACAGAACCTGCTCGTTGTCGTGCAGTCCTTCCTCTGCGCTGAATTGCACGGATGGCGCTTGGAACTGGCTCATAGAGAATGACGAGGTCTGCAGCAGGTACATCAAGCCCTTCTTCACCCACAGAAGTGGCAACCAAGACATTAATTTCTCCTTCACGAAACCGGTTGAGTTGGGCTAATTGTTGCTTCTGTGTCATTCCTTTCTGTTTTCCTCGGGAAGATTGGCCAATGAATTGGTCTGGTTTTAACCCTTCAAATGATTCCAAACATTCGACAAGTTTGGTTACCGTGTCACGGAATTCAGTAAATATCAAAACCTTTCCATGAGGTTTCTGCTCTATTTCTTTACACACAAGTCGCTCCACTACCGATTTTTTAGGATGTAATTCCTCTATGTCTTTTAGGGCCTTTCGCAGTTCATGAACTACAGGAAGGGAAAGTAAACGATTTGTCTTCCGTCCTTCCCGCCCTTCAAGTTCTGCTCGGTCTAGAAAGGAACCAGCAACCGCAGTACCTTGGGTTTTCAAGAGGTTGATGAGCATGTGCATACGGCGTAAATCAGCGACTCTCCGTGCTGCATCATAGCCTCTAACATCACGCTGCTGGATTGCTTTGCTGGCTCGTAATTGGGCCTTTTCGATATCACTAGAAGAGATATATTCTCTAGGGGCAAGAAATCCTAAGCGCTGTAAATGTTCGACTTCAGATGAAAAGTGCCCCTCTAGAGGGCTAATGAGCGTGGTCAATTCGGGAGGCAGCTCCACAAGTTCTTCATGTATCTTCATGTCCACATCAAACGGCTTGACCAAAGGTTCACTCCGTTTGGAAACATCAATTTGATTAACGCCGAGGTTTCTTTTCACTTCTCCAATGTGATGAACGTTGGAACCAGGGCTTGCTGTTGCCGCAAGAACGCGACCATTTTTATTCACTCTTTGGTACATCTTCCCAACCTGTGCATAGGCATGATTTCCAGTTGAATGATGTGCTTCATCAACGATAAGCAAGCCAACGATACTGAGGTCAATTGTACCGTTTTGGGCGTCGTTTCGGATTACTTGGGGTGTGGCCATGAGGATTCTTCCTTGTTCCCACAAAGCCTTTCTTTTCTCTGGGGAGGTTTCTCCTGTGTATGCCACGATTTCCTTGCTTGGAAGGTTGAGATGTTGTTGTGCCATGCTTCTCTGTTGGTCTACAAGTCCAGTTGTGGGGGCAATAAGGATAATTTTCTCGGAGCCTCTGCGTAAATATTCAGCCATAACCATCCATTCAACAGCCGTTTTCCCGAATCCTGTTGGCATGACCATCAAGGTAGATCCGGAAAGGCATCGCTCTAGCGAGCGAATCTGGTATGCTCTAGCCTCAACACCGTCTTGCAAAAACGGGTGCTGGACTGTAGGCATGGCCACTACTTCCCGTCAAGGGTTCAAAAGGATGATGTGGACCGTTGATGGTGAATGAAAGTGTTGGAGAATTTCTTTTTATCATCAAAAGGTTTGAAGACCTCCAATTCCAATGGCGTCTCACGCATTCCTCTCTTTGGCTTGACCGAACCGCATATATACGGGAGGTAAGTCGGAGGGTTGCTCAAAGGTGAGTAGCCAGACACACTGGGCCATCCCCCGAGGACCCCAACTGGCCTGTTCCCCACTCGTGGGAATGGGACTCCGTGTCACGGCTTCGACACTGTATGTGCCCTCGTATGCCCCCCTCGGTGGGGCCAATTCGTTGTAAAAAATAATGGAGGAATCCAAGATGGCAAAACGAAACCACCCACGCCGTGGATCGATGGCGTTCAGCCCGCGTAAGCGAGCGAGCCGCACATTCGGACACGTCAAGTCGTGGCCCACAACCGACGCGAGCGAAGTCCGAGTGCAAGGATTTGCAGGCTGGAAAGCAGGCATGACTCACATTCTGGCTCGTGATTTGAACAAACATAGTACCTCTGCTGGACAAGAAATTCGTGTTCCTGTCACTGTTGTTGAATGCCCTAAGATGCGCATTCTCGGTGTTCGTGGATACCAAATGACACCATACGGTAAGCAAGCCTCAGGCGAAGTTTGGACCGATGCAGAGAAAATTTCAGAAGCATTCCCTGAACTCTTCAAGCGAGTTCCTACTAGGAAGGTCCATGACGCATCAAAGCATATGGAAAATCTTCAGAAAGCAGATTTGTGCGAAGTTCGCCTCATTGTTTCAACTCAACCTGGCTCACTTGCCAGCGTTCCTACAAAGGTTCCCGATGTTATGGAAATGGGATTGACTGGTGGCTCGTTTGAGGACCAACTCAACTGGGCCAGCGAACACATGGGCGAAGAATACTCTTTCGCAGATGCTTTCGAAGAAGGCACACTCACCGATATCGTCGCCGTAACCAAAGGATACGGATGGCAAGGTGTTATCAAGCGATTTGGTGGAAAACTCCAATCTCACAAGAACTCCAAGAAGCGCCGCCAACACGGTAACATGGGTGCTTTTGGTGACGGATATGTCCGAAAGACCATCCGTCAAGGAGGTCAAACTGGATACCATCAACGAACAGAGTACAACAAGCGTATTCTACGTGTTGCTAATCCAGAAGACCATTCCATCACTCCATCTGGCGGCTTCCTACATTATGGTGAAGTCAAGTCCGATTACATTCTCGTCAAGGGTAGTGTCCCTGGGCCAGCAAAGCGCTTGATTCGTTTCCGTGATGCAACACGTGGCTCGGACCGAACTCTTCATGATTACGAAATTACCTATGTCAGTACGGCATCAAAGCAGGGGGCCTGAACATGAAGGTCGCAGTCAAGGATATCGTTAACACCATCACACAAGATGAAATGGATGCAGGTAAACTCACTGCACGGTTTGATGTTGAAGTCTCCAACGGGTCCAAAGTGACCCTTCCTGAGGCGTTCAGCACCGAAGTCCGTGAAGACTTAGTCAAACTTGCCGTAGCCTCTAGTCGTGCCAATCGCCGACAAGCATACGGTTCACGTCCTCATGTCGGAAAGCGAAAGCCAATGTCTGGTATGAAGCACTCCGTTGAATGGTGGGGTAAGGGCCGTGGTGTATCTCGTATCATGCGCCGTACTGGCCAACGTCGCGGTGCTCAAAACCCACATACATTGGGTGGTCGCCGTGCACACGGACCTAAGGTCGAGAAAGACTGGTCACGAAAACTCAACCAAAAAGAGCGACGAGCAGCTCGAAATTCAGCTCTTGCTGCAACAGTGTCAATGGAAACTGTCTCCGCACGTGGTCACCAATTTGACGATGAAGTGGGACACCTCCCAATCGTCCTTGGAAACTATTCTGAAGTTGTTGATGGAAAAACCACAGATTACGACATTGAGTCCTTTAATCATGGTTCTGCAACACGAAAGGCTGCAGCGATCTTTGCTCAACTCGGTTTAGGTGCAGACCTTGACCGTGCTCGCAACGGAAGAAAAATCCGTGCTGGTAAAGCAACCATGCGTGGACGTGTTCACAAGACTCCTAAGTCTGTGCTCTTGGTTGTCAAGGAAAAGTCAGGACTTGCTCAAGCAGTTCGCAATCTACCTGGTGTAGATGTCGTTGCTGCAAAGGACCTCTGTGCTGAGGACCTCGCCCCTGGTGGCGACCTTGGTCGTCTTACGGTCTTTACGAAATCTGCTTTGGAGGCAATGAACTGAGGTGATATCATGAACGCATACGACATTATCATTCAACCGTGGCTCACTGAGAAATCCATGGAAGCAAGAACCTCCGAGCAACGCTTGGAATTCATCGTTCGCCGAAGTGCAACGAAGTCCCAAATCGCACGTGCCGTTGAAACTATTTTTGATGTAGAAGTCGCAAAGGTCAACGTACGTAATTCAAAGCACGGCAAGCATGCATCAGTCAAGCTTGCTGACGGCTACGACGCAGAAGACGCTGCTATGCGTCTAGGAGCATTCTGAGGTGATTTATCATGGGTAAGAGAATACGCGCACAACGCAAAGGTTCCTCTCCACGCTACCGCGTGGCGAGTCACAGATTCCCAGGAAAGAACCGCATGCCAAGCGATAAGGACGTGGTCTGCGAGGTTACAGAACTTGTTCACAGTCCAGTACACAGTGCACCTCTTGCACGTGTGAAGTCTCCAGACGGAGAAAGCACTTTGGTTGCGGCAACTGAAGGAATCGCAATCGGTAGTAAGATCGCAATCGGCGACAATGTCGCCCTTCGACCAGGAAATATCACCGAAATAGGTAACATTCCTGAAGGTACAGCCATCAATAATCTTGAACTTCGTCCAGGTGACGGAGGAAAGGTAGCCCGCTCTGCAGGTAATTCATGCATGGTTGAGGCTCGTGTCGGAGAAATGGTGCGCATTCGCATGCCATCAGGTTCTCTAAAGGAACTCTCAACAAAGTGCCGAGCAACAATTGGTGTGCTCGCTGGCCATGGCCGTGAAGAAATGCCACTGCGAACTGCTGGTGCTGCATACTACAAGGCGAAGGCCCGAGGTAAGTTGTTCCCACATGTTTCTGGTGTTGCAATGAACCCAGTAGACCACCCTCACGGTGGTGGAAATCACCAAGCTGTTCACGGACCAAACTCCGTTGCTCGTGGTACGCCACC
>Ga0066849_10000719_pt1 | contig 13419 bp, 13 predicted proteins | sample ETNtaG_9_FD_65492 | JGI IMG/M metagenome (GOLD analysis project Ga0066849, IMG submission 65492) | Marine microbial and viral communities from oxygen minimum zone, Eastern Pacific Ocean - ETNP201406SV69 | ecosystem: Environmental > Aquatic > Marine > Oceanic | place: Pacific Ocean: Eastern... | reverse complement strand
CCTCCGATAGGTGGTATAATAGCAATCTTCTCATTGTTTGTTATTTTATAATTATCACTTACGATCTTATTTTTTTCTGAGCAAAACGCAGACGAATTTACTATTTTTTTAAAATTTTTATTACCATTAAAATTTTTATCTAAATAATTTATTATTTTAGATCTGATATCTTTAATAGTTGAATTATTATCGACATTAAATTCTAATGAACCTTGATTGCCAAAATCTCTGCTTGCTCCGAATAATTCTATTTTTATCTTCATTAAATTAAAACAAATCTTTTAAAAACTTTGGTAGACCATCGGGGTTTGTCCATAAACCACTTTTACCACCTTCTTTAATCAACAGTTTAACGTTATCAATTTTAAGATGAGGGTTAACTATTTTGCTCAAATCATAAATTGTAATTAGCGCAGCATTTACTCCCATAATTGCTTCCATTTCTACACCAGTTTTTGCATAAGCAGATACTACACAAAAAACTTCAAGCGAATTATCTTTGTCATGCATAATAATCTTAGTAGCTGTATGATCGATCGGTAAAGGATGGCAAAGTGGTATTAGTTCACTTGTTTTTTTAACACCTAATACAGCAGATACTTCCGCTAAAGTTATAGGATCGCCTTTTGGCATTTGCTTATTTTTAATTAATTCAAAAACTTTGTTACCAACAAAAATTTTTCCAGAGGCTAAAGCTCTTCTAAATGTTTCTTTTTTTGATGAAACATCAACCATATTAAAAGAATTTTTTTTAAAAATTTCTTCAGCCCAATCTTTCAATTCATTTTTACTTATTACTTTTAAATTCTTCATATTAACCACCTGTTGTTGATAAATTTTTTGTTAAGCCGGTTTCACCTAGCTCTAAATAATGCGACTCTTTTTTATAATTAAGTTGTTTTAAAATTAGATCTTTTAATTCTTCTATTTGATCTTCTTTTTGCATTAAGTGTCTTATATTTATTCCTGTATTACCAAATAAACATAATCTTAAATCACCTTTTGCTGTTATTCGAAGTCTATTACAACTTTTGCAAAAATCTTTTGAGTAAGGTGCTATAACACCAAATTTACCTTTAAATTTTGAATTTAAATAATTTTTTGATGGACCAGAATCTTTCCCAAAAGTTTGAATAACCCAATCTTTATTGCTTAGATAATCAGTAAATTTTTTTGCTGAAACATGATATTTATTAAAATAATTTAGGTTATCTCCCGTTTGCATTAACTCTATAAATCTGAAATCTATTTCATTCTCTTTTATAAATTCAGCCCATTCATCAAAGTCTTTTTCAGAGTCATTTATTCCTTTAAGTAATACTGCATTAATTTTGATATTTTTAAAATTTAATTTTTTTAAACACTTAATACCTTTAAGAATTTCAGGAAGTCTATCATGACCAGTTATTGTTTTAAAAGTTTCAGGATTTAAACTATCAATACTGATATTAACACCATCTAAACCACTATTTTTTATATCTTTTGCAATCTTATCTAATCGATATCCATTAGTTGTGATAACTGTTTTTTTAATACCTGAATTTTTTTTAATAATCTTAATTATTTCAAAAAAATCTTTTCTAATAGTCGGCTCACCACCAGTTAATCTGATTTTTGATACTCCAAGTTCCGATAATGCTTTAGCTAATCTTCTAATTTCATCAGCATTAATAAATGTTCTATTATCACTTTTATTAATTTTATATCCATCAGGTAGACAGTAACCACATTTAAAATTACATACATCGGTAATAGACAATCTTATGTAAGGAAACTTTCTACCAAAACTATCTTTAAGAAAATTCATATAATATATTTATATTATATTATGATTATAAATAACATGAACAAAATTCTCTTAGGAAAAAATTATACAATTTATGGCTTAATTATTTATTCGACCCATTTCTTTAAGCTCTACTTCTAATTTATCAAGTTCTTCTCCACCTGCCATCATTCCAAGAAGTTCTTCACGACTAATATCTTTTTTATTAAAGGTACCTAAGCTTTTACCTCTATTTAAAACAGTAAAACTATTTCCAACTGGATAAGCATGATGCACATTATGTGTAATTAAAATTACTGCTAATCCCTCTGAAGCTGCTTTAACTACATATTTTAAAACCATCGAGGCTTGGTGAACACCTAAAGCAGAAGTAGGTTCGTCTAAAACTAAAACTTTTGCTCCAAAATAAATAGCTCTTGAAATAGCTAAACATTGCCTCTCTCCTCCGGACATTGTTCCAACTGCTTGAGAAGGATCTCTAACATCAATACCTATTTGTCCCATTCTTTCTGCTGCAATTTTATTTGCTTTTTCAATATCAAAAGTTTTTAATAAAGGTAAACCTTTTAGTGGTTCTCGTCCCATAAAAAAATTTCTAGTGACACTCATTAAGGAAACCAAAGCTAAGTCTTGGTAAACTGTACCAATACCCATATCCAATGCATCTTTAGGTGAGTCAAAAACTATTTTTTCACCTTCAATCATTATTTCACCTTCATCAGGCTTGTGAACACCTGCTAGTGTTTTAATTAATGTTGATTTTCCGGCACCATTATCACCTAATAAACACATGATTTCACCTTTTTTCAATTTCATGGTTACATCTTTTAAAGCAATTACTTTTCCAAAAAACTTACTAATATTATTAAATTCAATTAAATTTTCTGACATTATTTACTTTCCGTAACTCTTTTTCTTACATAATTATTAAATACAACGGCAATTAACATCATTGCACCTAAAAATACTTTAAACCAATCTGTATCGACATCGGTGTAAAATATTCCCATCGAAACTGTACCAAAAATTAAAGCACCAAAGGCAGCACCTATTGCAGAACCATAACCTCCAGTTAATAAACAACCACCAACAACTGCAGCTGCAATTGCCTCTAATTCTTTTAAATTTCCTCTCATTGTGTCTGCAGAACCTGCGTCTAAAACTTGAATTGTTGCAAAAATTGTTGCTGCAACAGCTGTTCCAATAAACAAACTAATTTTAACTCTACCAACTGGAACACCAACATTAGTGGCTCCATTTTTGTCTCCACCTGACGCAAAGATCCAGTTTCCATATCTTGTTTTCATTAATATCCATGTTGCAAACAATGTTGCTGCAATAAACCAAATTACTGAAGGTGGTATACCTGTTGCTAGTGGAGTTCCATCTGTTCTAAGTGCAATTAAATTTAAAGAACCTAACCAGGTGAATAACCACTTAAAAGTGTCTGTTGCAAAAATCCAAGCCATAGGATCGTTTTCAATTAAAACTCTTAACCCTGGAACTTGAGTTCTTCCAGTAATTAATCTTGTAATAGCTAATGTTGCTCCTCTCAAAATAAAAAGCATAGCAAGAGTAACAATAAAAGATGGAAGACCAGTTCTAACAACTAGAATTCCATTAAAATATCCAACTAATACTGCCATAGCAAAAGCAAAAATGATACTTGTCCATAAAGGCCATCCCCAATATATGGCCGGAATTGCAATACATATTCCTGCAAAACCAATCATTGATCCAATTGATAAATCAAATTCACCACCAATCATTAACATTGCAGCAGCAATAGCAATAATACCTAAGTTTGCTGATACATCTAAAAAGTTTAGCATACCGTATGCACTGAACATTCCAGTATTACCTGCAACTATTCCAAAAAATAAGAATACTAATATTGCACCACCAAGGGCACCTAATTCAGGTCTATTTAATAACAATCTTAGATTAGAAACTTTTTTAAGTCTTTCATCTTGATTAATTTTTTTTTTTGAAGATATACTTTTTGCTTTGTCAGACATTTTTTTTGAATTTTTTTAGAAAAAAGGCCTAGCTAAATATTTAGTTAGGCCTTTTAAAGTATTTTTTATCTGTAACCTTGAGCTGCCCACTTAATAACTTTAGCAGCATTAGCAGGAGTTACGAAACCAGGACCAGTCATAACTACACCAGCTGGCATTGTTCCATATCTCATGTACTGACCAAAGATAGCGATCGGCAAGTATCCTTGTAGGTATTGTTGTTGGTCAATTAAAAACTCTACTTTACCTGCAGCAGCAGCTTTTAACATGTCTGGTGACATATCAAATGTACCAAGTTTAACACTACCAACTTTTCCAGCAGATTCTAAAGCTTTAAGAGCAGCTTCACCTGCAAGACCAGCACCTAAAGTAAGGATAGTGTCATATCCACCACCTAATTTAGCAGCAACAGCTTTTTGAATTTCTGTTGGGTCATTAGAAGTTCCTAAGATATCAACTGTACCACCAAAACCTTTTTTGAATCCAGCACATCTTCTATCTAGGGCAACGTTTCCAACTTCGTGGTTAACACATAGTGCTTTTTTACCACCAGCAGCTTTCATTTTTTGTCCGCCACCAACACCAGCTTCAAACTCAGTTTGTCCAACGTGAGCACTGATACCTAATGATGCAAAGTCATCTGAACCAGAGTTCATTGAAATTACTGGAATACCAGCAGCGATAGCAGCTTTAACTGATTTACCTAAAGCAGCCGCATCTGGAAGAGTAATCACAATACCTTTTGGTTTTTGTGAAACTGCGTTGTCAATTAATTTAGCCATTTCAACCATGTCGAAAGTACCTGGTGCAGTGTATTTGCAAGATATTCCCATATCTGCACAACCTTTATCTACACCATTTTTAGCAACAGACCAAAACGGGTCATTAGCTTGTCCGTGAGATACAACAATCACGTCTACAGCAAAAGCAGACACTGAAAGCAAAACCCAAGCAGCAAAAGCTAAAATAGATTTGTATAATGTTTTCATTTATTTTTCCTCTTGTTAATAAAAGTTAACTTTTTATGCGCGCAAGTTAACATATTAAAAATACAGTTGTAAAGTAGAGAGAAAAGTAAACTAGTTAAAAAATGATTAAATTTTTAAGAGAATTATTTTTTTTAATTATATATAGAAATTATATATAAATTTTGAAAATCAACCTTTTATTGATTCAACTAATGATTGTAATTAAAATTTAATCTTTATTTGTTTTTTTTGTTTTAAAGAAACCAAAGCAGCGTTTGCAATTATTAGTGCTCTACGACCATCTTCAAAACTTGAGATAGGCTGCTTTCTTTTTATTGCATAGGTTGCTAATTCATCAAGCTGCAATTTGTATGCATCTACATATCTATCAATAAAAAAATTCAATAAAGTTTTTTTTTGAGATGTATTATTTTTTGTAAAAGTTTGTGTTTCATTCACATTTTTATTACCAGAAATTAACATTCCATTAGATCCAAATAACTCGACCCTTTGATCATATCCAAAACTACAATGTCTCGAGTTGGTAATAATGCATTGAACACCTTTTTTGGACTTAAGAATACAAGAAGCTAATTCATAATCTTTGATTTTATTAAATCTTTTATCTGAAATATTGCTGCCGATTGAATAAATTGAATCTATCTCATCATTTTGTAAATAAAATCTAGTCAAATCAAAGTCATGAATCATCATATCTTTAAAAATTCCGCCTGAAACTTTTAAATAATTAATAGGAGGAGGTGCAGGATCTCGACTTGTGATAATTATATTTTCAAGTTTACCAATAGTGCCTTTTTTTAGATCTTTTTTTATTGAACTGTGACCCGGATCATATCTTCTATTAAAACCTAGTTGAATTTTAGGATTAAATTTTTTAATATTCTTTTTACAAGCATCTACCTTTTTAATATCTAGATCCAAGGGCTTTTCACAAAATACTATCTTTTTATGTTTAGTTGCTTCATTAATTAAATTTATATGAGTAGGGGTGCTTGATGCAATAAAAACAATATTAACGTCTTTATCTTGAAAAATTGTCTTTGGATTATCAATTGCTATAGCATTAAATTTTTTTGAGATTTTTTTTGATAAGTTTTTATCAATATCAAATGTATATTTTAAATTAAATTTTTTGTGAGCATTTAGATTTTCACCATGCATTTGACCAATTCTACCCAAACCAAATAATGCTACGTTTATCATAATTTAATCCATTTTTTTCTTTTAGAAGATGTTTTGCAGGCATCAATAAATTTTGCAGTTTCCAAACCTTCATATTCATTTGGATAAACATATTTGTTACTTAATTTGTTTTTAAGTGATTTAGCAAACTCTTTATATATGTTTGCAAAAGCATCTAAATAACCTTCTGGATGACCATATTTAATTCGAGAAAAATTTTTAGAGTATTTAGCTTCATGAAAACCTCTTTGTAACAATCTAACTGCTCCTTTTGCTGGATTTAATTTTAAATAGCCAGGATCATTTTGTATCCATTCAAGACTTCCTTTTTCTCCAAATAATCGTATTCTTAAACCGTATATTCCTCCTTTGGCACTTACACTTGTCCAAAAAATTCCTTTGGCTTTGTTATTAAAGTTAATCATAACATGTGCATTATCGTCCATTTTAACTTTTTTTGATATTTGTTTTATATCTGCAAAAATTGATTTTGCTTTTAATCCAGAAATATAAATAGCCAAGTGATATGCGTGACTTCCAATTTCATTTAAAACAGAAGAAGTACCAACAATATTTTTTTGTAATTTCCATGAAAGAATTTTTTTTGAATTATTTTTAGTTATTTTATTTCCATCAGCCCAATCCTGAACATATTCAACATTAATATAATTAATTTTTCCAATTTTACCTTTAGCAACCAAGTCTTTGGCTTCTCTTACCATTGGATAGGCAGAATAATTATGAGTTAAAGCATATTTTATTTTTTTATTAGATTTTATTTTCTTAAATAAACTTTTTGCTTGTTTTAAATTTCCTGCAAATGGTTTGTCAGAAATTATATTTATATTTTTATTAATAAAAGTTTCTGCAATAATTTGATGGCTTCCAGGGGGAGTCATAATAGCAACAACATCAATTCCATCTGCTCTTTTTTCCTCAGTATTCGCCATTTTTTTGTAATTTGCATAACATCTATTTTTATCAATACCTAAGCTTTGACCAAATTTAGATGAACTTTTTGAGTTTCTCGAAAAAACACCTGATACAATTTCATACTGATCATCAAATCTTGATGCTATTCTGTGTACATGACCAATCCATGATCCGTATCCACCACCAACTATTCCAAGTTTAATTTTTTTACCTTTTATTTTGGTCATAATTTTATAATTTACCTTAACAAAATTTTATAAATTATGACAGTTAAATTAGGAATAGCGCCAATAGCTTGGAGCAATGATGACATGCCAGAGTTAGGTGGAGATACTTCACTTGAACAATGTTTGTCTGAAGCTAGTGAAGCAGGTTTTATAGGAATTGAATCTGGCGGAAAATTTCCAAAACACTCTAAAGATCTTTTACCTTTATTAAAAAAATATAGTCTTAATTTATGCTCAGGATGGTATGGTTCAAATCTAAGAACAAATTCTGTTAAAGAAGAAAAAGATTTAATTCAAGATCAACTTACTCTTTTTAAAGATTGTAATTCACCTTGTATGGTATTTGCTGAGGTAAGTGGCTCAATCCAAGGAGACCCAAATAAAAGATTATCAGAAAGACCAAAAATGGACTTAGAGGATAGTAAATCTTTTTATAAAAAAATATCTGAAATAGCTAAATATTTAGAAGATGAAGGTATGCCTTTAGCTTATCATCATCACATGGGTACAGTAATAGAAACTCATGATGACACTGTAAAATTCCTAGAAAATACTGACGATAGTGTAAAGCTAACTTTAGACACTGGACATATGTTATTTGCCCAAGGAAATTCAATGAAAATCTTGGAAGGTTTTAGTAGTCGAATAATTCACATTCACTGCAAAGATATTAGAAAAAATGTTTTAGAAAAATCTCTTAAAGAAGATTTAAGTTTCAGAGGTGCTTTTTTAGAAGGTGCTTTCACCGTTCCTGGTGACGGTTGTATTGATTACAAACCTTTGTTTGATATTTTAAAGACTAAAGATTATTCAGGATGGTTAGTGGTTGAGGCAGAACAAGACCCAGCAAAAGCAAACCCTTTTGAGTATGCAAAGATTGGTTATAAATATTTAACTGAAACTTTAAAGAGTAGTAATATAGAAATTTTTAAAAATTAATTATCTATAAATTGAAGTTAATTCGTTATTGCCAGCTGCAACACAAGGTGATTTAAAACATGTTCCCACAATCCATTCTGAACCTGGATCAGGTAAAAAATTTGATGACATCACAAAGATAACTCCCATTTCAACAGATTGGCCAGCTTTACCTTCAGCTTTAATTCTTGGGTCTGGATCTGTTTTTACTGTTGTGTCTTCTGAAAAAGGGTTTTCAATTTTTAGATTTTTATTAATATAATTTACTACTTTCTCGGCTAACCATTCTGCATTACATGGATCACCCCAAACAGTAGATTTCCCTTCATCATTGTTTCCACAGTTATTGATCTCATCATTAATTAAATTAACAACTTTATTGTGGTTTTCTTTAACAAGATTTGCTTTAGCTTCAACAGCAGGTCGAGTGCTTGCTGTCCAAATTAACATACCAACAACAAAAATTGCAGAAAGAGATACCAAAAATTCCAAGAACCCAAAATTTTTAAAATTAATTTTCATATTATAATTTAATTATTTTAGATTTTTCTAATTTTTCATCAAAAAAATCAATAATATTTTGCACCGTTTCTTTACCCATTCTAGTCATACATTCTTCAGTAAAAGACGCGGTATGAGGACTTAGAAAGACTTTGTCATTTTTAAGTAATGGATTGTTATCTTCTGGTGGTTCAGTTTCAAAAACATCCAAACCAGCACCAAAAATCAAATCTTCTTTTAAAGCTTTGTCTAAATCAACTTCATTTACAATTCCACCTCTAGCAGCATTAATTATAATACAATTTTTTTTCATAGTTTTAAGTAAATCGTAATTAATTATATTTTTAGTTTTATTATTTAATGGAATATGAAGAGAGATTGCATCCATATCTTTGCAAGTTTCTTGCATGCTATCAACTTTAATACCACCTAATTTCTCAATGATATCTTTTGAAACATAAGGGTCATAAACAAAAACTTTCATTTCAAATCCAAGACATCTTTTAATCAATGCTTGACCAATTCTTCCAAATCCAGCAATTAAAATATTTTTATTCCAAAGCTCAACAGTTTTAGGTAATTTATTTCTATCATTAAATTTTCCTTTTTTAACTGTATTGTCATACATACTTTTTCTTTTAGATATATTCAGTAGCATAAACATTACATGTTCTGCTACAGCCACTGCATTAGCGGTTGCTGTAATCGCTAGAGTTAAGTTATTTTTTTTAGAAGCATCTAAATCAATATTATCATAACCAACACCATGTCTTGAAATTATCTTTAGATTATCAGCTGTCTCAATCACATCTCCAGTTAATTTTGCAGTTCTAATGGATACACCATCACAATCTTTAATTTTTGATTTTAGAAATTCTGGATCTACATTTTCAATAATTTCAAATTCGTAATCAGAATTATTTTTAAGCAATTCAATCCCAGCTTCATGGATGGGTTGTATAATTAAAATTTTTTTCATAGGCTCTTATACATAAATATAAATCTTATAAAAATATTTTTTTAAAAATTAATCAACTTAGATAAATCTCTTTTATTGTTTTTGAATGTAGGTAAAGGATATTTAAAGGCATATTTTCTTGGAATGCATTTCTCTTTTGCTTTTTCCCAAAGAGCTAACCATTGTTTGAAGTTTGAAATTGTGATGTTTTTTTTATTTTTGCTTTTAACATAAAAACTAGGCAAAGGCTCACGACCAGAAGTTTGACCAGCTTTATTATATCTAAGATCAGCACTTATTCTGAAACTATTTGATTTATTGGGGACAGAACTGTGCACAGAGTACCTATGAAGTAAAATTATATCTCCTACATTAGCTTCTAAATAAACTACTTTTTTTGAATTTAGCAATTTAGAGTTTTTTATTTCAACTTGTCCTCTATAACCAGCGTGGTGATTTAATAATCCTAATTTATTTATACCAGGTACAGTAATCATACAGCCATTTTTTTTGGTAGTTTTTGTAAACGGTATCCAAACTGTAAGTAGTTCAGTTTTTTTTTGTCCTTTAGTAGTTAATACAGCAGCATCTTGATGCCAAGGAGTTCTACCACTTAAACCATCATAGATAGAATTTTTAGGTAATGTTTTTTCTGGTTGTTTAATTCTTGTATTTTGCACTGGATTAGAGAGTATTTCTGGACCAAGTATTTTTTCAACAGTGTTAAGTATTTTTTTATTTTTAATTAAATTCCATAACGAGTCTGTTGCAAAATAATCGCTATCTTTTTTAACATGGTCTCTTGGTAATCGAGTATTAAAGTATTGATCTAAATCAAAAATTTTTAGTGAAGAAACAAATTTATATTTTTTTTCAAATTCAAACTTTAAAGCTTTAGTAATCTTGTTTTTAGGAGAGAATTTATGAATTAATCTATTCATAACATACTCCATATCATTTAAAATTGGTTTTAAATCATTATCAAAATTAAGAATATTCTTTACGACTAGATATCCTTGTTGTTCAAATTTTTTTTTAATTAAAGATTTCATTTTAATAGTTCCCAAACTTAAGAGAAAAATTTTCTCTCTTCAACCATGTATTATATTGTTGTTGGTATAGCAAGATAGTTGGCATCATGAAAAGATGTTAGCATTTTTTTTTTATTCTTAATTATATGAGGATAATAGGGAACATTTTTAAATTTCCAAATCACAGGTTTGTTGAGAGCATAGCTACCATAGATAAAAAATCTTTTTGGACAATTTTTTTCAATAAATCTTTTGACACCATGATAAGAATTAGGAGTTGATTGAAAAAAAACAACTGCCCCTTGCTTTGGTGTAAATTCTTTAACAATCTCTAGATCATTAATTTTTGGAAATCTTCTAAAACTTTTTCTAACATTTTTTTTTATTTTTTTTCTGTAAATAGTTAGTGATCCACCATTTTTTTTTGGAATATCAGTTAAATAAATCAAAAAATTATAAAGTCTTGTAATATCATCTCTGTGAGGTCTTAATCTATAACCACCTTTTGAAACAGAAAAATCAATATCTAAATTTACTTTGGGATTTTTATAATCCTTTCCAAGCAATTTTTGGAGCTCTTTAGAGTCTAATTTTTTCTTAATAGTAAATTTTTTTGGATTAAAAATATTTGGAAGGTTTTCATTTTCCCACGATTTATCTTTAAAATTTTCTTTAAATATTTTTTCAATTTTTTTATAAAAAGTTTTACTATTAAAAAGTTTGAAAAGTTTTTTAGAAATTTTTGATTTTTTTATGTAGTTATTAAAATTTTTAGAGCCTTTATTTATACGACTTCTTCCACCCATAATCATGTCATCAAAAGATTTTGAGCTACTAATTTCTTTGATTAATGAAATACAAATATTTTTTGGAAGAATGTTGTTACCTTGTAAAACTGGAAAATTGCTTCTTATTCTTTTTAATTTTTCAATTTTTAGCATTTAGCTATACATTCCCTCCTTAACTTTAATCATTTTGTACATTAGGTCGTTTAAAGGAGTCTTTATTCCATGTTTTTTTCCAAGACTTGAAACAACACCACTTATGAAGTCAATTTCGGTCTTTCTTTTATATTGAACATCAAAAGCCATTGAAGATTTGTTTGTTTGGTTAGAATCTACAATTTTATTGAACATAAAAAGACACTCATCCTCAGAAACTTCAACGCCATCTGCTAAAGCTACTTGTCTCGTCTCTAATATAATTTCTTTACCTAATGATCGCGAAACATTATTAGCACTATTGTTAATGTATAGATCTGTGTGATGTAGATCAAAAATTGCAGATAATGGACCAATAGCAGTTAATGCAAAAAGCTTCATCCATTTTCTTTTTTTTACATCATCTGCTGCAATGGTTTCTAAATTGTATGCAGTAAATGTGTCGGCTATATCAGCAACTCTTTCACTCATTCCACCTTCGTATTCACCTATCCAAGAAGGCAAGGCCGCATGATTCATTATATGACCAGGTCCTAATATATTTGATGCTTGAGTTGTTGTTCCACCTAAAACTTTTTCCACACCAACAATTTTTTGCATAATAGCTTCGTGACCAAAACCATTTTGAAATGACATAAAAACTGTTTTTTCACTAATAATATTTTTAATACTGTTAAGTGCTGGCTCTAAAGCAGTAGCCTTACACATTACAATTATAGCATCAACAACACCTACGCTTGATGGGTCTGTTGTAGCTTTAACTTTAATAATTCTATCACCACCATGACCATCCATCTTAAGACCATTTTTATTAATAGCTTCCACATGTTCTTTCCAAACATCAATTAGAATTACATTTAATCCTTTTTCAGCCAACAAACCTCCAAACAAACATCCCATTGCACCTGCGCCCAAAACAGCAACTTTTAAATCTTTATTTATCATTAAAGCTTTTTAAAATTAATTTATGTATAGATATTATATATATTATCTATAGACATTTTGCAAAATAAAATATAGTTTTATATGATAATGCAATTAAAAATAGAAAAAGCTAAATTTACAGATTATTCATTAGAAAAAATATCTAGAGCTTTACAATTAGGTTTATCAAAAAATTATAAAACAGTAGAAGTTTCAATTGTTGACTGCCCGAATTTAAGGGAATGGGATTGCCCTTCAGAAGGCATTAGTGGAAATCAAAAAATTATAGATGTTGGTGGTGAGCCTTATATGCATGATCCTAAATTCATTGGTGCTGAGTTCGATTATGAAGAAATTTCTAAAATGATTGGTTCTGAAAAATCTTATGCTTTAGGTGCTGGTTCAGGTGCAATGTCATGTCTAGAGGGTCATTGTGGAGAGCTAGTAATAAATGAAAATTTGATTACTTCTGAGTCAAAATCAATAATAGCCCGAGTTGGATTAAATAAAGAGTGTATTGCTGAAAAATATACAGCAAGGAAACATGGTGGCTTAGGAAATATTTATTATACCGATGGTGTTAAAGGAAAAGTTATTAAAATTAAGATAAAAGGAAGATCTGGTGAACAAGGTTCTTTACCACAAGCAATGAGAAAAGCTTTGTCTAATAATTTACAAATTAAAAGTAATGACCAAATTGCTTTGGCAGGCGTTTTTAGAATTTTAAATGGAAAAATTAGATCTCATGTTCAACCTGATTACACTGATATTAAGCATGAATACTATGATCCAAAACAAATGAAGTGTGTAAAAGATTTTTTACAATTTTATGAACCTGTTGGACCAGAATTGCAAGGTTATAGCATACTTTGGACAGGCGACCCTACTGGAGGTGATCTCAACTTAAGAGAGTCTGGTGAGCACACACATTTTCATTCCTATACAAAAGACAATGTTGCTGGTCATTATCACTTTGATGTAACACCTGAAGAAATAGAATATGAGGCTTAT
>Ga0066849_10000716_pt1 | contig 13449 bp, 9 predicted proteins | sample ETNtaG_9_FD_65492 | JGI IMG/M metagenome (GOLD analysis project Ga0066849, IMG submission 65492) | Marine microbial and viral communities from oxygen minimum zone, Eastern Pacific Ocean - ETNP201406SV69 | ecosystem: Environmental > Aquatic > Marine > Oceanic | place: Pacific Ocean: Eastern... | reverse complement strand
TTCTGGTTATCGAAACACGTCAGTGACCGAACAGAACTTGAAAATGAAACAAAAAATGCCATGAAAGCATCTGGATGGGGTGTTTTCCTAGTGGTCTTTTTTGCAATCCTAAGAGAGGGTTTTGAAACAGCAATCTTTTTAATGGGCAGCTTCTCAATGACAGGTTCATTTTCATACATGGGTTTTATTCTCGGAATGATCCTAGCCATAATGATTGGCTATTTCATTGTTATTCAAGGGAGAAGAATCAACTTAAAATCATTTTTTAGAGCGACCACATTCTTATTGGTTCTATTTGCATCAGGAATGGTGGCTTATGGGACTCATGAAATGGAAGAATTTCTCGTCAAAGGTGATCGTCTTGAATTGGTGGGGTTGGAAAATAAATCAGAGATCAGTCGCGTCTGGGACATTTACCAACCAAAAGATCGTCTAGATGAGAGCGATAATTCATTTATGTTTTCTTACAATCTAAACGGCAAGGAAAAATACACGCATCTATTGCATGATAAGGGTCGAGTTGGGGTCTTTCTAAAGGGGTTTCTCGGCTACAACAGCAATCCAAATTGGATTGAATTTTTCCTTTGGATTCTTTCATTGATGCTGGGTCTAAAGCTATGGCGAGAATTCTACTTCCAAAAAAATTAAAGCCTTGAATAGGGAGTCTTTCGCCTCCTCTATCAATCTAATCAGAATAGATCTCTGATTTGAGGCGATAAGTAAGCAGAGGCAATCTTCACCCCTGAAATAATGGCAGCAAGCTGCAATATTTCTTGATTCAATGAAGAAGTAATATTGATTTCTGGCATCATCATTCCAGTGACTAGTATGCTGCTGGTTGCAAGAATCCAAAACTCTCTTGAATTCTTAACAAAAAACAACATCAGAATGTCAGCCAAGAATGCCAATAATATGCAAATGAGCTGGATATAAAACCAATTGCTGAATCCATCCAATGCCAATTGCCCATAATATCCATTTATTGATTCAGGGAATGGGAAAGATAGATCTGTAATAAATCCAATGACTACAAGAATGATTGGGGAAATGATTAATAATCTAAAATAAGTCGAATAGTTCATTGAAAACTATAGTACCTCATTTGCTATCACTTCAATTGCCTTCTGCCCTACATTTCCAAGTACCAATGTTCCAATTTTTCCGGTTTTATCAAGCTCTTTCCAATGTGAAAGTTGCTCAATAATCCGTTCTTTTGGACCAATTAGCGTGCATTCATCAACCAACTCATTGGGAACAGCCATGGCAGCCTCATCTTTTTTTCCTTCAAGATATAAATCTTGAATTTTTTCTGCAGCTTCTTCATATCCAAGTCGTTTCGCATAGTCATTGTAAAAATTCTTAGATTTGGCTCCCATTCCACCAATGTATAAAGCAAACATTGGCTTCATAGCCATATAACAAAAATCAATATTATCCCCCATAGCAACTGGTACAAATGGTGCGACATCAAAATTATCATAAGTCTTTTCTTCTGATGATTGTGTAAATCCCTCCTCCACATGCTCGCCAATGATGTCAAATTTCTCTGGATTCATCCAAATAGGAAATACACCGTCTGAAACCTCTCCAGCGCATCTCAGGCCTGCTGGAGTGATAGATGCGGTATAGATTTTTAGATCGGCTGTGCTATGAAGAATGCTTTTCAATGGCTTTCCTAAACCTGTTGACCCCTCTCCTTTGTATGGGATTTGATAGTGGTGACCTTCATGCTGAAGCGGTTCTTCTCTCTCAATGATCTTTCGTACGATAGAGATATATTCTTTAGTTCTTGTCAGAGGACGACCATATGCCTGCCCATACCATCCTTCAACAACTTGAGGTCCAGACGGACCTAAACCCAACAAAAATCGATTATCTGAGAGTGCATTTAAAGACATAGCAGTCATCGCTGTCATCGCTGGTGTTCTTGCCTGCATTTGCATAATTGCTGTTCCAACTTTAATTTTAGAAGTTTGAGCAAGAACGTAAGATGCGACAGATACAGAATCGGACCCATAAGACTCTGCTGCCCAGACTGAATCAAAGCCCATCTTTTCAGCAAAGAGTATATCATCCATTGGGATCTTCAATTTTCTTGGCGAGTAACCAAGACCAATACCTAATTTCATATCAAAAGCCTTTTATTATTAGAGATTAGAATCATTATAGAATGATGTAAATGTAATGCAAAGAAAGTGCTTTATGCTAAATCAATTTCATTAAATTTCTTTTCAATATCAACTAACTGACCTGTAGAATGATTTCCTAGCTTTAAATAAGTAGATATCGATTAATGTCTGAACTTAAAGAAAAATGGAAAAAAACAGCCCAATCTGAACTTAAAACAGATGAAATTGAAAGTCTTGATTGGCAAACGCTTGAGGGCATAGAGGTTAAACCAGTCTATTCCTCTGAGGATCTAATGGATTTAGAGCATCTAAATACAATGCCAGGCATAGAGCCTTTTCTAAGAGGCCCTAGAGCCACAATGTATACGAAAAGACCCTGGACAGTTAGGCAGTATTCTGGTTTCTCAACTGCTGAAGAATCAAATAAGTTTTATCGTGAAAACATAGCTGCAGGACAAACAGGGCTTTCTGTTGCATTTGATTTAGCTACCCACCGAGGTTATGACTCTGACCACTCAAGAGTGACTGGCGATGTTGGAAAAGCCGGTGTAGCAATTGATTCAGTGGAAGACATGAAATTGTTATTTGATCAAATACCTCTAGAGAAAATGTCCGTCTCAATGACAATGAATGGTGCAGTGATACCCATTATGGCAATGTTCGTAGTAGCTGCAGAAGAGCAAGGCGTTGATCAATCAAGCCTCAAAGGAACACTTCAAAATGATATTCTCAAAGAATTCATGGTTAGAAACACTTATATCTATCCTCCGAATCATTCGATGAGAATAGTTGCTGATATTATTGAATATTGCTCTCAAAACCTTCCACAATTTAATACCGTTTCAATTTCTGGATATCATATGTTGGAGGCTGGCGCCACTTGTACGCAGGAACTTGCTTACACGCTGGCAGATGGCCTTGAATACGTAAGATCTGCCATGAATAAAGGTCTAGATATCGATGATTTTGCACCTAGGTTGTCGTTCTTTTTTGGAATTGGCATGAATTTCTTCATGGAAATTGCCAAATTAAGAGCTGCGAGACTCCTATGGTCTGAAATGATTCAAAAAGAGTTTTCACCAAAGAATCCTAAATCTTTAATGCTAAGAACCCATTGTCAAACATCGGGTGTCAGCCTCACCAGTCAAGATCCCTACAATAATATTGTTAGAACAACCATAGAAGCCATGGCAGCTGTTTTAGGTGGCACACAATCATTGCACACAAATTCTTTTGACGAAGCGCTTGCCCTTCCCACTCCTTTTTCAGCACAAATTGCAAGAAACACACAATTAATTCTTAGAGAAGAGTCGGGATTGACAAAAGTTGTGGATCCACTTGCTGGATCTTACTACCTTGAGTCACTAACTGGATCAATGATTGATGAAACCAGAAAACTCATTCAAGAAGTCGAGGATCTTGGTGGAATGACTAAAGCAATTCAAGCAGGAGTTCCAAAATTAAGGATTGAAGAGTCGGCTGCAATTAGACAAGCCAGGGTAGATAAGAAAGAAGATGTGATTGTCGGAGTGAATGCTTATCAAAATAAAGATCAGAAAGAAGTCGATATACTCTCAATAGACAATGAAGGCGTCAGAGATCAACAAATTAAAAAACTTGAATCAATAAAAAAAGAAAGAAATGAGGAAGCGTGTCAAAATGCCTTAATTGAGCTTGAAAAATGTGCTAAAGATGATGGCAATCTAATGGCTTTTGCAATTGAGGCAGCAAAACACAGAGCGACGGTTGGAGAGATCTCACTAGCAATGGAGAATGTCTTTGGAAGACACAAAGCAGTCTCACAGTCTATAAGTGGGGTTTATCGGAAAGAATATGAGGGCGATAAAGATTTTATGAATGTTGAAGATAAAATAAAAGCCTTTGAAAAGGCTCAAGGAAGAAGGCCTAGAATTTTAGTGGTGAAACTGGGTCAGGATGGTCACGATCGAGGAGCTAAAGTGATTGCCACAGCCTTTGCTGATATGGGTTTTGATGTTGATATCGGTCCATTGTTTCAAACGCCTGAGGAAGCAGCGAGAGATGCGATTGAAAACGATGTTCATATCATTGGCGTATCCTCTCAAGCAGCAGGACACAAAACACTGATTCCAATACTGATGAATTCTCTTGCAGAACAGGGGTCAGAAAATATACTGGTCGTCTGTGGTGGAATCATTCCTGACCAAGATATAAAGGAACTTAAAGATTGTGGAGTTGCCGCGGTTTTTGGGCCGGGAACAAACATCACAAAAGCAGCATTAGATGTAATTGAAATGATTCTATAAAAACTATGAAAGAAAACATAAAAGAACTGGAAAGAAGGAAAGCTGCCGCTAAATTAGGTGGCGGTGAAGAACGGATTCAAAAACAGCATGCCAAAGGAAAGCTAACTGCAAGAGAAAGGTTAGAGATTCTTCTGGATGACGGATCATTTCAAGAATTAGACATGTTCGTTGAACACAGGGCAGTTGACTTTGACATGGATAAGCAAAAAATACCTGGCGATGGCGTAGTCACTGGGTATGGAAAAATTAATGGAAAATTGGTCTATGTTTTCAGTCAAGACTTCACTGTTTTTGGCGGATCACTTTCTGAAACACATGCTGAGAAAATCTGCAAAATTATGGATCATGCCGTTAGAAATGGTGCCCCAGTCATTGGTTTAAATGATTCCGGTGGCGCACGAATTCAAGAAGGCGTGGTTTCCCTTGGAGGCTATGCGGAAGTCTTTAAAAGAAACGTGCTTGCCTCTGGTGTCGTCCCACAAATTTCTCTTGTGATGGGTCCGTGCGCAGGTGGTGCAGTATACTCGCCTGCGATGACAGACTTCATTTTTATGGTAGAAGACAGTTCATACATGTTTGTGACAGGACCAGATGTGGTTAAAACCGTCACCCATGAAGAGGTAACGGCAGAAGAATTGGGCGGGGCATCCACTCATAGCCAAAAGTCAGGGGTTGCTGATTTAACATTTGAAAACGATACAGACGCTCTTCTCATGACCAGGGAGTTTATGAGCTTTCTGCCACAAAGCAATCAGGAATATGCTGAAATTGTTGAATGCGAAGACTCAATTGACCGAGAGGAAGCAGCGCTTGATACGTTAGTGCCTCAAGATCCCTCCAAGCCATATGATATTAAGGAAGTTATTCATAAAGTGGCTGACGATGGTGGATTTTTTGAGCTGCAACCAAAATATGCTCAAAATATTGTGACAGGCTTTATGCGACTCAATGGCTCAAGCATTGGGGTGGTTGCCAATCAACCAATGGTTCTGGCTGGCTGTCTTGATATTAACTCCTCAATAAAGGCTGCTCGCTTCGTAAGATTTTGTGATGCGTTTAATATCCCAATTTTAACACTTGTGGATGTTCCAGGCTTTATGCCGGGAACCTCTCAAGAATATGGAGGAATCATCAAGCATGGTGCAAAACTTCTCTTTGCCTATGCAGAAGCAACGGTTCCAAAGGTGACTCTGATTACTAGAAAAGCCTACGGAGGTGCCTATGATGTGATGAGTTCTAAGCACATCAGAGGCGATATCAATTTTGCATGGCCGTCGGCTGAAATAGCAGTCATGGGCGCAAAGGGTGCTGTTGAAATTATTTTCAGACAGGATATTGGTGATGAAGAAAAGATTGAAAAAAGAACTCAGGAATATACTGAAAAATTTGCCAATCCATTTATTGCTGCGAGCAGAGGATACATTGATGATGTGATCATGCCGCATAATTCTAGAAAGAAATTAATTGAGTCATTTGAAATGCTTAAGAATAAGCAGCAAGAAAACCCCTGGCGTAAACACGACAATATCCCGCTCTAGGAATACCTATGTTTAAGAAAATTTTGATCGCAAATCGCGGAGAAATAGCTTGTAGAGTTATTCACACCTGTAAAGAAATGGGCATCAAAACTGTTGCAATCTATTCTGATGCAGATGAAAGCGCACTGCATGTTGATCTTGCTGACGAAGCTATCCCTATTGGTGGCTCAAGCTCTGCAGAGAGCTACCTTGTCATAGAAAAAATTATTAGAGCTTGTAAGTTAACCGAAGCGGATGCGGTTCATCCAGGATATGGATTCCTTTCAGAAAATGAGGAGTTTGCCAAAGAACTAGAAAAAAATGGAATTGCTTTCATTGGACCAAATCACAAAGCAATTGTCAGCATGGGCGATAAAATTGAATCTAAAAAGATTGCTGAAAATGCCAATGTCAATGTCATACCTGGCTACACCAAGGCAATCAAAGATGAAAATGAAGCAGTAACAATCGCTAATGATATTGGCTATCCGGTAATGCTAAAAGCAAGTGCTGGTGGCGGTGGAAAAGGGATGAGGGTTGTCAATAATGATGAAGAATGCATCGATGGTTTTCAAAGAGCAAAGAATGAGAGTAAAGCAAGCTTTGGGGACGACAGGATTTTTGCAGAGAAATTCATTACAGAGCCTCATCACATAGAGATACAGCTACTTGCAGACAAGAAAGGGAATGCAATCTTCTTAGGAGAACGAGAATGCTCAATCCAAAGAAGGCACCAAAAAGTTATTGAAGAAGCCCCCTCTCCTTTCATCAATGATGAAACAAGACAAGAAATGGGTAAGCAAGCCATAGCATTAGCAAAAGCAGTGGATTATGAGTCTGCTGGAACCGTTGAATTCATTGTGGATAAAAATCAGAATTTTTATTTCTTGGAAATGAATACCCGATTGCAAGTTGAGCACCCCGTCACCGAGATGGTTACAGGCATTGATTTAGTAGAACAAATGATAAAGATAGCCTCTGGGGAAAAGCTGAAAATCAAACAAAGCAACATAAAAACCAATGGATGGGCAATTGAATCAAGGGTCTATGCTGAGGATCCTTATCGAGACTTTATGCCCTCAATTGGGAGACTATCGAAATACCTAACACCTGAGCACTCGGAGAGCATCAGAGTTGACACAGGCATCAGGGAAGGCAGTGAGGTCTCGATGTTTTATGATCCCATGATTGCAAAACTGATTACTCATGGTGAGAACAGAGATGCCGCAATTGAAAATATGACAAATGCGATTGATCAATATGTGATTGATGGTTTATCTCATAATCTCAATTTTTTGAGTTCAATCATGCAAAATAAAACCTTTCAATCGGGGTATACAACCACAGATTTTATTGCACAAGAATACCCGGAAGGATTTCAAGGAGAACTAATTACCGAGAATGAATATGAAAAATATGCCTCAATATTGAGCGCTTATCATTTTTTAGATCAACTGAAGCTGAATCCTTTTTATGAAAATCAGAAAACGTATGTTGTTAACTTTGGCAATCAAAATATAGAAACCTCAATAAGAAAAGATAAGGAAAGCTTCATTGTCAATATAAATAGCAATCAATACCATTTATCGCTGAGTTTAAAATCCAATGATCCGAGAATGATTTGTTCAATTGATGATCAGAGTCTAATGGTCCAGATTAGAAGAAGGCTTCCAAAATATCAGCTGATCCATAAAGGCAAAATCGCAATGGCATTGGTATCGGAACAGAGAGTCGCAGAACTAAATAACTTAATGCCAGAGAAGGTTCCCCAGGACATGTCTAAATTCTTACTTTCACCAATGCCAGGACTATTAATAAAAGTCTGTGTTGAAGAAGGTCAAGAAGTAAAAGCAGGAGAAGAGCTTGCTGTGGTTGAAGCCATGAAAATGGAAAACAGCCTCAGGGCCTCAAAAGACCTTAAAATTAAATCGATATTGGGATCAGAAGGCGATAATCTATCTGTGGATCAAAAAATTCTGGAGTTTGAGGACTAACTTGATAATGGATTCAATCGGTGAACTGCTTTCGCAAATAAAAAAAGGCGACAGGAAATCAATTGCAAAAGCCATAACACTTGTTGAATCGAAGAAACCCGAAGATCAAGAGCTTAGTGAAGACTTATTGAATTCACTGCCAACACCAAGTGAGAATACTTTGAGAATTGGAATATCTGGACCTCCAGGTGTTGGCAAATCAACCTTCATAGAAGCCATTGGTCAAAAAATTATCGAAGAGAAAAAGCGCTTAGCAATTCTTGCTGTCGATCCTAGCTCATCAATCACTGGGGGGTCAATTTTGGGCGACAAGACCAGAATGGATATACTCAGTAAAAGCGATGAAACATTTATTCGCCCTTCACCTTCAAGCGGTAATCTTGGGGGTGTAGGACATGCAACAAAAGATTCAGTTCAAATCCTTGAGGCAGCCGGATTCTCAGTGATATTAATCGAAACACTCGGCGTAGGTCAGGCAGAAATAGATGTTCTGGATATGACAGATATTTATTTGGTCCTTCTGAGTCCAGGTGGAGGCGATGAACTTCAAGGCATCAAAAGAGGCATCATAGAGCTTGCAGATATCCTGATAGTCAACAAAGCGGACGGCAATTTAGAAGCAACAGCTAAAAGCACAGTGCTTGATTATAAAAATGCTCTGAAACTTCAAAAAGGAAGGCATCGGGATTGGTCTGTACCTGTGCTGCCCATGTCTGCACTGGAGTCGAAAGGTATTGATGAAGTATGGGAAGAAATTCTAAAACTTCAAAAACATCTCAATGAAAATAATCTTTTTGCACAAAACAGAGGATCACAGGATGAAAAGTGGATAAAGGATAAGAAAAAGAATCGCATTGTTTCTATGCTTGAATCTGAAGATGATTTTTTACAAAAGATTGAGAGAAATATTATAGATTATGAAAAGGGCCAGCTGAAAAAAACCACAGAATGGATTAAATCAATTTTTAAATCAAGGAACAAGAAATGATAGGAAAACTTAATCACATAGCCATCGCTGTTCCAGATCTAGAATCAGCCAGTAAAATCTATAAAGACATTCTTGGCGCCAATGTTTCAGATCCTGTCTCAATGCCAGATCATGGGGTCACCACTGTTTTCGTTGAGCTTCCAAATACAAAGATTGAACTGCTGGAACCTTTGGGAGATGAGTCACCGATCAATAATTATCTTTTGAAGAATCCCAAGGGAGGCATGCATCATATCTGCTATGAAGTGGATGACATCTATAAATCGAGAGATAAATTGATTAATGATGGTGCAACAATACTGGGAAGTGGAGAACCAACCATTGGGGCTCATAATAAGCCTGTTTTATTTCTTCACCCAAAAGACTTTTGCGGCACTCTGATCGAAATAGAGCAAAAATAATTAGAAACGATATCTTATCTTAGCAGCAAACCTATTCCCTTGTGGCCTGTCCCATGTATCCGAGAAAATGGTTGAATTATCAGCCTCATCGTCGAAGAATACGCTTCCTCCACGAGTATAAACAAGGTAGAAATTCGAAAGAGGTGCAATTTCATATTTGTATCTCACCTGAAAGGCCAAGCTTCCTAGATTAATGCTGTCTGCAGCTAAATCAGACTTTTTGAAATAACCGTTTTCATCAATCTGCCAAGATTGTCCTTTTTGATTTCTAAATGAAACCATTTCAATCTTGAAACTAAGCTCTTCTTTTTGTGAGCGATACCAAGTGACTCCTGTATTTAAGCCAAGCCTTCTTTGAGAAAAGGTTGCATAAAGATCTTCATCGGTTCTAATGGTCCAGTTGGATCTTTGCCTGTGATTCATTCTGAGCCAAGTTCTAATATTGTCTCTAGGCGAATACCCAACGCCCATTGAGGCGCTGCGTCTTCTGTCTGTGAAGGCATAATAATTCTTCCTCTCAAGTCCATATCCGAATGAGTATTTCCATGGTCCATATTGTGGACTTCTGTAATTAAAATCTATATTCCCGCCATTCCCAGTTCTCAGGAATGGAAAATTCTGACTTCCCTGTGTTATTTCATCGTCTTTTCCTATTGAGCTAAAATTAGACTGAATAAATATATTGGATGTGCTCTTGAAGCTTTGGCTAAAATTGAAACTATAAAATTGCTCTAAATTCTCGTGATCAGAATTATTTTGATCCCAATAATCAAAACCATAACTTCTGCTTTTTGAAATCGATTGATCTTCAAAATCGGTCCTCGTATAACCGATTGTTGTGCCATAGGCCAGCAGGTTATTTCTCCAAAGATATCCCATGTCATTGATATTCAGGTCATCGCTAAAATAATAAATCTCTGATCCATATCGCCATTCTTTGTTTGGCCTGTACATGACCATTGTTCTTGATCCTAAACCACTGTCTTCACCTGAGATATTCGAGAACATATTGATATGCTCAATTTTAAGGCCTGAATCTGAAATGTATTGATAATCAACCACATTTACAGTGGCTTGCCTGTCAATGAAGGATTTATCTGCATGCGTCACCATGTGCCCAATTCTGTGTTTTCCAGCATTGTGAACCGTTCTAAAGGCATAAAAATTACTGCCTTCACTGAAATCCTCATCCTTTTCTAATGTTGCAAACGCACCAAAGTCAGTGGACTCCCCTCTCTGAGTGAATTTGAATGCCATATCAATGTCATTAGTGTTGGCTTTACTGGCATTGCATTGATCTTCAAGCTCCTCACTTCCGCCATCTGATTCTGAGTATTGACTACAATCATAAATAGGGCTTGCACCGATTCTTCTGGTGTGGAGTATGGAATACAATTCAAAGCCTGGATACCAATCAAGCTCAATATCAAATATTGACTGGCTTTGCGTAAAAAATGGCCTTTTGTCTGAGTAGAATGTTTCTCTTGGAGAATAATTAATCACAATATTATCGCTCTCAACTTGGCCAAAGTCAGGATTGATTGTGGCGACTAATTCACCGCCTTCCCCGGTGTTAAAAATAACTTCTGTTCCTGCGTCAAATGATGATTCATCGCTAATAAAATCATTGCTTGCAACGGTGTATGGAAAGAAATCAAGACTTTTGGGGTTCGCTTGAACAACTTCAATATTATGCAGGACTGAGAGAAACTTAGAGCGCTGAAAAGTAACTCCAGGGAAACCAATTCCTATGCCCAAATGCTGGATCATTCTACTAACACTCACTCCAATGGTTCGATTCTCACCATCTTGTTTATTCATCGGGGCCATATCCCAAGGGATAAAAAACTCTGAGTACCAGTTTTCTTCATTTTCAGATGTGTCAGCAAACCATTGGCCATCCCAATCTCCGTCAATTTGGTTCTCATTGGTGATAGTAAAATCAAGAACAGATTTGCCAAGCGCAATGCCTAACATGTATGCAGTATTACCGGTATTGTCTAAATCAACAACGACTACATTTCGGTCATGATTTTCTCTGAGGCCATCCCTTCCATGACTTCTTCGATCTCTTGTTTCCGGAGGTTGCGAGTTAATAAAACCAAAATAAATACCGCTGTCATCTGAATAAATCAATGCTCTAGTATTAAGTTCTGGTGTTTCCAAACTAAATGGGTTGATAACAAGAAATTCATCAATGCTCTGTGCCTGTTGCCATTCATCTTCATCCAACTTCCCATCAACAACAATGGAAGCATGAACGAATAGAGGAGAGAAAAGGAAGAATAAGGTGAAAAATTTTGATGATCTAATCATGACTGTATTATTTTCGCACTGCTCTCTATCGTGGATGTATTAATTGCAGAGAAATAAGTAACTTTATTCTTTGATGTTCTAAAGTTCTTTTTCGTGATGCTTTCTAAGTTTGGCCTTTTTTCATTGGGCGTCATGCCATCGCCAATTCCGCCGCCAAATTCAATGATTGAATCAACTTCCATTTTTGAAGCTGTCTGCATACATCCCAACCAATTCACTGGCTTGAATAATTGATTGTATAGCAACTCTGCGCTCTCACTTCCGTCGAGCTTATGTATTTCTGATGAAAAATTGGACAACACAGGAGTATTCATTTCTTTGAAATCAATGTCGCTGAGAGACCCTTTAAACTCTTCGGCAGCTCTTTTCATCAAACTTGTATGAAATGCGCCCTCAGTTTTCAATTTAACTGTTCTTTTCTTGGGAAAATCATTTGCCAGCTTCTCTCTCAATCTATCAATGTCGATATCGGCTCCACCAACCACTGTTTGCCTTAATTGATTAACTGTCGCTATCTCACAATTGGATTGATCGATGATGTCTTCAGCTGCTTCTCTCTCAAAAGGCATTGCCAACATCGATCCAGAGCCATGTGCCCCCATTAGCTCGCCTCTTTTGCATACTAAGGATAGGCCCTCTTCAAATGTTATGCTTCCGGAAATCACTAAAGCAGTGTATTCACCAAGACTATGGCCAGCTAGTAGCATAGGCTTTATTGCACTCTTATGTCGTCTTAAGAAATACTCATAGCAGGCAATTTGATGTGTCATTAAAACGGGTTGCGTGTACTTAGTGAGATTGATTTCATCGTTCTTATCCTCAAAGGATAATTCAGCAATGTCGTAACCCAAGACTGAAGAGGCTCTGTTGTATAACTCTAAAACAGAATCTGATTTCTCAATCAAATCTGTGCCCATGCCTTTGTATTGTGATCCTTGGCCAGGAAATATAAACATCACATTGGCCACTGTCGTTCCCCTTTATTTGTGCTATGTGAAATTTCTCAGTAATTATGAAGCAAAAGCTCCTAAAAACAATGATTTTATTATGAAGATGATTATTGATTTAAATCATTGTTATATGTCCAATATCAGTAGTAATATCAGTATTTAATTAACGGAGTTCAGAAATGTCTAATTTCAATATTGCCATTGTAGGTGCTGGAATCGGTGGAATGAGTGCAGCATTAGGTCTTGCTCAAAACGGCTATAATGTCTCTGTATTTGAACAAGCGCCAGAATTATCCGAAGTTGGCGCAGGTCTAACAATTACCCCAAATGCCACGAAGGGTTTGAACTATCTCAATCTTGGAGACGGCATTAAGTCTGTCGGCATGGCTCATACCAATCAAGGTGTCAGACATTATCAAACTGGGGAAGTGATCGTGCCATTGGAAAGGGGCGAAAAGATGATGCAAAAATACGGTGCATATCAATTTCAAGCTCACCGTGCCGACGTTCATAATCTTTTTATAGAAGGAATAAAAGCCTTTCCGGAAAGTAAAGTCTATGTAAACCATCAACTTACAGGCCTGGTTGAAAAAAATGGTTGTGTTGAAATAACCTTTAATCATAAAAACAAATATGAATTTGATTTTGTGATTGGCGCAGATGGGAATCGATCTGCTGTCAGAAGCATTATTATTGGAGACGATGAGCCTGAATTTGCAGGCTATGTTGCTTGGAGAGGGCTTGTTCCAACGTCTGAGCTCTCGGAAGAAGATTTCGATGAATGCGGTTCATCTGCATTTATTGCTCCAGGAAGGGTATTCGCAAGATACCTGGTAAGAAATGGTGAGCTTTATAATTATGCAGCATTC
>Ga0066849_10000714_pt1 | contig 13483 bp, 6 predicted proteins | sample ETNtaG_9_FD_65492 | JGI IMG/M metagenome (GOLD analysis project Ga0066849, IMG submission 65492) | Marine microbial and viral communities from oxygen minimum zone, Eastern Pacific Ocean - ETNP201406SV69 | ecosystem: Environmental > Aquatic > Marine > Oceanic | place: Pacific Ocean: Eastern... | reverse complement strand
CCCGCCAACTTCGGGTAATTGGTGGTACCGAGGTGGACAAACAAGCCACTGGCAAAAATATCAAGATTAATTATTGAACATAGATTAATCAGCCAAAACTTCCATTTCAAGTCTAATGTGCGAAAGTCATGTTCGGGTAGCATTGATTAGGGAAGTACTGTTGAGCGCGAAATATGAAATTTAGTCATTTTGTACTGCTATTGATATTGCCGCTTGCAGCACTTTGTCCAATGATACAATTGGAAGAAGCAAATCTTGAGGGCGCAGACACCCAAAACGAAGCCGCAAGAAGTGGTACGATTGTGGTATTAAATCCTGATTACGACTGGAAATATACACCTGGGGATTATTTTATTTACGACTCAGTGAGTTTTGGTCAAAATATGCAAACACAGATGACCGGTGACCCCCAGTGGGATAGAGTCCAGATTAATTGGATAGATGAAATTCGTATGGAAATATTTGCTGACAGCCCTTGTACAATTGCATCTTACTCAGGACAATGCCATCACATGACTTTTTCAATGGGGTTGAATTTTACTGCTTTCAATGATACCAACCAACCCGCAGATCAAATGACAACTAATATGACAAGTTCGACTGATAGTTTCTTCCCAACTAACTACAACGGTTGGAAATCTGAGGTTGGTTCTACCCACACCGGCATGTGGATGGGAGAGCAGAATCAAGGTGACATGATGAGAGCATCAATGTGGGAAAATAAAACTACTGAAATTGATACCACTGGATGGGTCACAAACTTCACCTTGAATGATAATTGGAATGAACAAGAACACCTATGGACTAATACTACAGTAGAGGAGTTCAGCGAGCATAATAATAGTGGTAATTGGCAAATAAACCCACCTTATACTGATTCATATTCTTCCGATCAAGAAATCGATTGGGTTTACGAAGCAAGTCAAGAGTTCCCATTTACCTTCAACAGCTACAATCAAGCCGACAGTTCAGGTTCAGCACCTAGCACAATTACTGGAATGTTAGTTGATGTTTGGCAAGATGATAAAGGAACTCTGATTCAAGAAGAATCTCAACTACTTAGTCAATTTGGATTCCAACTTTCCGCTGGCGCTGGAAATCTCACAGAATATTACCACTTATACGCTGCTTCTTTCGGAACTGATACTGATGGAGATGGCGTTTTCGATGGAATAGACCTATGCCCAAATACTACTAATGGAGCCACTGTAGATAGTAATGGCTGCTCTTGGGAACAACGAGATGATGACAACGACAGTGTGTTGAATCCTGATGATGATTGTTCAGATACCACACCAACGATGACAGATGTTGATGCACAGGGTTGTGCATATGAACAGAGAGATGAGGATAATGATGGAGTCTTGAATTCAGATGATAATTGTTTGAACACACCTACTGGGGAAACCGTGGATGCTAATGGTTGCTCACTAGGTCAATTAGATTCTGATAGCGATGGCGTAAGTGATGCTGATGATGCATGCCCCGGCCATGATGATTCTGTGGATGTGGATTCTGACGGAGTAGCAGATGGCTGTGATTCGCTAATTGATTCTGATAATGATGGCGTCGCTGACAGCACTGATGCATGCCCAGGTCATGATGATTCTGTGGACGTTGATCAAGATGGCACCCCTGATGGTTGTGATACTATTGTGGATTCTGACTCTGATGGAGTGGCTGATTCCTCTGATGCTTGCCCTGGTCATGATGACTCAATAGATGTAGACGGGGATGGCACTCCAGATGGATGTGATTCACTAATTGACTCTGATGGAGACAATGTAGCAGATGGAGCAGACGTATGCCCTGGCCACGATGACGCAATTGATGTAGACGCTGACGGTATCGCAGATGGTTGTGATGATTTTGTTGATTCTGACTCAGACGGAGTAGTTGATGCTGATGACAAATGTGCAGGGCACGATGACGCAATTGATGTAGACGGAGATGGCACTCCTGATGGCTGTGATTCGCTAATCGATTCTGATGGCGATGGAGTATCAGATTCCAACGATGCGTGCCCTGGTTACATTGACAGTTTTGATGCTGATGCTGATGGCATCCCTGATGGTTGTGATGACTTGATTGACGATGATGACGATGGCATCGGCAATGGTGATGATCAATGTCCTGGGACAGTTGTAGGAACTACAGTAGATGATACTGGTTGTGAGAAGAAATCTGAGCCAGCAGCCTCCACCTCTAGTGGAGGGTTCTCCCCGATAATGGGGTTAGGAATCGTCGCAGTAATTGCTGCAATCGGAGCTATCGTATTCTTAGTGGTGCGTCGTGGCAGCATTGGCGGTGGTAGTAATCAACAGCCACCTCAAGCAGCACCTCGCGCTGGACAAATTGGAGGCCTCGGGATGGAGCCAGTAGCAACGTCGGTAGTGTCGACACCACCTGTAGCAGCAACGCCAACAGTTTCCACTCCGACTGTATCAACTCCTACTGCACCCGCCTCTCAGCCCCCACAATCTGGTGGACCACCGCTACCCGCTGGTGGACTACCTGCTGGATGGACTATGCATCAGTGGGAGCACTACGGAGATGAATATCTACGAAAATTACGGGGCGAATAAGACAATTACCGTAAGGGCAAATTACGCTAATCTACCAAACCGAAAAGACTTGAAGGGAGGGGCATCCCTCAATAATTGGTTCACATGGCTGTAGGCAGTGTTATGAGATTGAATAGTGCGATGAGTATACTATTGGTTGCCCTACTAGTTCTAGGTGGGATGGCTTCCATGTCATCTCTTGAAATGAATGATGCATCTGCAGCTGATGGCAACGATGCAAATGAAAAGATGCAAGATAACTCAAAAGAAAAATCAAATTCTGAATGGTTGGAGAAATGTGAAGACCTAAAAAACAAGGACTTCGATAAAGATCTAGGCGACTGGGCACATTTGCGTGGAGAAAAATCATTCGAATGGGATAGGAATAAGGATGAAGTAAAGTCTACAAATGGGCGGCAATCTGATAATTCTTCAGACAATAACACAGTTGAAGATACTGATGAAATTGACTGGCATCTCCCAGACTACATCTCCGTTGAGATCACGGACTCAGGTTACTCTGTAACAATCCGCGATGAACTAGGACTCACCACTGAAAATTACACTGAAGAAGAATTTTCATCATTTCTCGAGCGATTTGGGTGGGAATCTAACGCCGAAGGTGATGAGCGAGATGATGAAAATCGAAACCGCACAGATTACAGAGAGAGAGTAGAAAATTTACGAGAATCATGTGAAAACGGTGATGATGATTCATGCTTAGAATTACGAGGAATCATGGCCCGACTCAGAGAAGGTAGAGACAGGGGTGAAAGGGAAGAGATACCCGATATCAGCCTAGAATTACTTGATGACAGCACCATTATTGCACATCGAGAATTTAGCAATGGGAACTTTGAGTATGACATTATCAGTACAGCAGATAATGGAGATTTGACAATAGTTAGGGTATCAGCATGGGGAACTGATGTGATACATCCTCAACCAACAAAGAATGACCGAAATGAAGAAAAGCGAGACAAAGGCCATTTTGAATCTGCTCATAAGTCCTTAGAAAATATGAGTGACCGAGACTTTAGGGCCATGTGTAAAGAACACCTAGGTGATGAAGAACGGACTCCAATTGATGTTAACTTTGAGAGATTAGATCGAGCTCCTATGGAACGAGAATCTGAACGCAGATGATTTAGTTTCATTTACCTTTGAGCCTATTTGTTCGACTCTTCACTTGGCGAAGGATTTAGAACCCTCCTTGAAGAGGCATAATATCCCGAAGGGGTGGATACCAGCATGATGAACATAACAGCCCGACAAGACACCTTCAGAATGATGGTCGATATTTTATCGACATTAGTTGAAGAAGCACGCTTCAACTTTGAAGCGGATAAATTAGTGGTTAGGATAGTTGACCCTAGCCATGTAGCGATGATTCAGATGGAAATTGATTCCGCAGCGTTCGAATCTTGGGAAGTCGCTGAAACTATATTGGGACTAGAATTGTCTAAAATTTCCAAATTGGTTCAACTCGCTGGTACTGGAGACCTCATCGTCATGAATTACAATGATGCCGTTGGAAAGGTAGAATTCCAAGTAGGGGAGATTCAGAGAACTATTCGCCCACTTGACAGGCAGAACATGCAGGAGCCAAAGGTCCCTGAACTAGATACTAATATCTCAGTCAGTTTGTCTGGAGCAAAGTTTGCCCGCGCCCTAAAGGCAGCAGAGCAAGTCGGTGATTTGGTGACTTTTTCAATTGATCAAAATCGATTTAGTGTTAATGTAACTAGTGAATCTGATGCTGTAAATGTCAGTTATGAATCGGGTGAATTACAAGAATTAGTTTGTGGAGAACCGGTCAAGAGCCAGTATAGCCTACAATATCTACTACCTTTGGCTAAGCGAATTGAAGCCACAGTTGAAACGGTCACTGCCAAATTTGGAGAAAACTATCCCCTCAGACTTGAATTTACCTTCGCTGAAGGTGGAGCTAATGTGATTTACTTCTTAGCCCCAAGAGTCGAAGGCGACGCTTAAGATATCCACAATCATTTCATTGGATGAATTATTATTTTGGTGCGCCCACGGGGATTTGAACCCCGGCGAAGAGGTTGGAAACCTCTGATGCTACCCCTACATCATGGACGCGCTAACCCGCCGACCAAGCATTTACCCTTAACCGCGTCTATGCGAGCCTTGATGTTCAATGGCCCTGCACGACTTACTAATGACCCCCCGAAACTGGTTTGGAGTTGCACTACTATTCCTCTTTATGCCAGTCAATATACCACTATGGAATATTGTATTTGATTTAATTGGCTTGAATGTACAGGGAGTGTTTGTAGTCCCTCCATTATTTCTCCTAGGTGCGATAATTATCTTTTACCCCTCACGGCAAAAGAAGGACAGCACGGCAATAAATAATAACGAAGAGGAATGAAAATGCGCCGGACATTTTTCTTCTCCACTATTATTCTCGTATCACTTCTATTGGCTTTTGCAAGCCCAACTATTTCTGCTGAAGATGATGTTCTTCCCCCCGAGGTTGAATATAATCCGCCAATAAGGATGACCTCTCTTTTTGCTCAAAGTCAAGACACTCTCTCTCCAGAATTGAAAGAACAGGCAGAGATGTCTACTCACGATTTCCCTGCCGGGCCGGTTTCCGGCCCTTCCGATGGCCCGACACTTACCACACCCAGTTTTGTTAGGGATGCGCAAATTGGTAGTGAATCATGGAATTTTTCTCTTTGGGCAACTGGCCATGGACAAGTAGATATTGACCTCTTTCTGTTCATTGATGGAACTGAATTAGACCAAGTTAACAGTGGGGGTATTTCGCTTTCTGAAGATAAACAGCGAATTGATTTCTCGGGAGGGAATTTACCTGATAACATTTCAATTGACCAAACTCTTTCAATTCGTTGGACTGTTAACAGCGGAACAATCCCAGCCCCCCTCATTTCTACTTCAAGCGACTGTACGATTCACTGGGGCTCATCAGAGACACCCACCAATCTAACAATCTCTGCTGGCTTATACCAAGTTGACGACCCTTACCTAGAAAGTGAAGGGACAATGTTCAGAGGTGAATATGAGAGTTATTCGCGCTCTGATGTGATTTGGGCTGCCCAAGTGAGGTGGGCTCTAAGTGACAAGTTGTTTGAGGAAGGAACATTGGTAATTCACGCAACTGATGGTAATGAGGAATACCTCCTTGAGCCAACAGAAGATGGTACTGATTCTGATGGCGGCGTCTATCGCTGGGAGTTTGAAGTTTGGAAAGATGGAACTATACTAGAAGCTCATATCATGTGGAACGACTCTTCAGGTAATCAAGGAAACACCAAACAAGCCGTATTTGAAATGGATGACCGAGGCCCTAGTATCCTTTCTAGCGGAATTAAGGATGTCCTGTTTTATCTCACCTGGCCAGTGCTCATATTAGTTGGTTATTGGCTCATTGGACGTTACCAATTACTAAAAGAAAAAGCAAATGAATTAGGTCATGGTTCTAGAGAAGAGGGAGATCTAAAACGATTATTTTTTGCAACATCATTCCTCATAGGTGGAATTAACAACGCACTGATTCTATACTCCTTCCATTCTCGTGAATTGGGTGCTTCAGAAGATATTGTGATACTTCATCTCTGCCTACTAGCTTTCGCCCTCGGAGCGTTTGGACCAATTTGGGGCGCTATTGCTGACAAATGGGGTCACAGAAAACAACTGATGTTTGGAGCAATTCTTGGTGCTATTCTCATTATGGCCTCTTTCCCATTCCTTCCACTTGAAGCGTACATAATTGCATCAACAATTCAAATTGCGTTATTTGCTTCAGTAAGAATGGGTGTCGCTGTTGGCACTGAATGGTTCCCTGAACAGAAAGGAGAGTATCTAGGTGTACTCTACGCATTTGCTTCATTCGCAGCAGCAATTGGTTCAATGGTTTGCAGCAAATTGTATGTGATGCTATTGCCTTCAGGCACAACCTTCGCAATGCTTGGACTTGTTGGATTTTCAATCCCAGCATTAATTGCTGGCGCCCTAATGATAATGAAATTCGAAGGTGATGATTTCGCCTGGCCTATTTGGATGCTAAAAGGTGGCAAAAAACCAGAGCCTGTAAAATTAAGTTTCAAAGAGAAGTTATCTATGTTCCGTGGAATGTTCCGATTTGAAAGCAAATGGGCTCTGCTCTGCTTACTTGGAGTTATACTTGTAGCCATTCCACGCGGTGCTGTAGTATTGACTGCACTGCGCTATCTAGAAGTCGTTGGATTCGATGTGGACTTTACAGGATTGCTAGAAGCATGGGCCGTGGTTGCTGTTCTAATCCTATATGCAATAATTGGCAAAGTATGTGATGAAAGAGGAGCGCAAACCGTTCTATTTTGGTCTGCAGCAGCATATGGTACACTTTGGTCCATATTCAGTATTGGACTGCCCCCCATGATTGCAGTTCTAGTGTTTGTAGTTCCAATCTATCCAATGCTACTAGTATCAAACGATGCACTAATGGCTAAATTTACGAATGAAGATGAAAGAAACCGTGGAATTGGAATGGCTAGTCTTGTCGCTTTCATAGGACAATCAATTGGAATCCTAGCAGGTTTCTTTGCACTTGGTTACTTCATAAGTTCAGGAAAAACGGATATTATCGCCTATGAGATATTCTACAGAGCAAACATTCCTCTTTGGATTATTGCAATAGCTTTCACCTATTGGTTAACCAAACAAATCGCAGGAGATGAAAATATTCTAGATGCTGAAATGGGTGAGTGAACTCACACCTTCTCTGCTATAGCTAATGAAGTAAGTTGACCATTGAGAGTTGCTTTCCAGCGATGAAGATTGAAAATATTATTTACACCATTGATACCCACTTCAATCACATTTTTCCCATGCACCTCAAATGATTGAGGTGGAAGTCCCATTCCAAGACCTGCTGCTTTCAGTATTGCCTCCTTAGCAACCCAAACATCTGTGGTGTGAAAAGAAGCATTCATCTCATCTTGGTCATATAGAGATTCCAATTGAGCCTTCTCTTTACCCGATGACATCATGCATAGAAGATTCCTAGGCCGAGGATTCATTGGCTCTAAATCTAATCCAATATCAATTTCTTTTGGCCCAAGTAATACTGCAGCAATCCCACCACTATGAGTGATTGTTAGAGATGGAGCGTTAGGACCTACAAGGCGTGGGCGGCGATAATCATCACGTTCTATCTTGAATAATTTAGGATTACGACCACTTTTCACCAAGAGATACTCAACTAGCCATCGAGCAGCGGCATGCTCCTCAGCCCTTTTTGCCATGGCGAACCTAGATGCTTCGGATGGATCAACAAATCTCAGAGTCGTTACATCGGGAACCGGATCCATAGGTGATGTTGAACGGACTTGAATCCATGCGGCTATTGAGTCTTGATGAGCCCCTTCAGGAAGAGATAGAACATTAGGTTCTCCAACTGGCTCCCACATAATAATTCCTCAATTGATAAATTAATTTTCTAATTGCGATTTAGTGTGAACTTTTCGGCTTCTGAAATTGGAGCCATCCCCTTCAATCTAAGGTTATTGAGAGCCAAAACTGGCTTGCTATCTTGGTTTACAATCAAACAGTCGTGAAGGGTTACTCCGCCATCTTCAGCACCTTTCCTCAAGGAGCGCATACTCAATTTATCATCGACCCCGGGTGTTCGAATCAGTTCAACTTGTTCAATGCCTATTGGCAGAGATTGCAATTCATCAACTTCCATAGCAACCATACCAGCATTTTGGAAGCAGGCCTCAATCAACATTGGTTGTGCCTCTAATTCTACCATTCCGTCAGCAAACAAATTCACATCAGGAAGTTGGTGGCGGCTCAATGCTATCCCATCAATACCAATCATATTGTCAATCATACAACCAGTCGAAATCCCTCCGTGTGATTGAAACTTAGGGCCGTGGAAGAAGCGATCATAGACAAAATCAGAGTTGGCACTAACACTACCTTGGCTAGGCATACCTATTGAAGGAAGGCGCAATAAACCACGGTCTGCATCCACCTTCAACATACGAACGACTCCTTCGTGGTGTACCCTAGGCTCCCCAAACACTTCCCCGGCTTTGTTTATCAAATCTGATTCTAAGCGACAAGAAACCCAGACGCTGTCATCATCTTGACGAGCAAATTGTGCAACTACCCTAACCTTCTGTTCCTCATGCAATAACTTAACAGGTAATCCGAAATTAACATCATCGAAGCCGATAACAGAACAAGGCGGCCAAAGCAACTGAGATGCTTGACCAAACATTTCCAAAACCATTACACCTGGATGATAAGGGACGCCATCTATTGCATGATCAACTAGGAAAGGATATCTCTCAACATCTAGTGTACACTCGTAAGACAACTGATCAAATGGCTCATGTGAGATTATTTTGTCAACGAATGGGAAACGATTGGCATCTGCAAGTAGTGCTGAAACGTCAGCAGCAAGTCGTTGAGGAGGCTCACGATCTGAACCGTCATCATTGAGAACCCCTAGTTGTCCGGCTAATACTACTCTACGCTTCCCACCTCGCATCACCTCATCAACGAACAACTCAACGCCTTGTTCAACAGATACGGTCTCAATGCCGGCTTCTTCAAACACCTTCTCGATTGAACCTCTAGTTGCCATACCCACATCCCTCCAACCAGTCCACGCAAGAGCAATTCCTTGTGGTTCATCTTCTATGTGGGAAAGTCTAGACATTTCAGCGTCAAGGATGCAGTTGGCGGCAGCATAGTCTGTCTGCCCCCCATTACCAAAGCGCCCAGCAATAGATGTGAATACGCAACAATATCTGAGTTCGCTACTGTGATCATTCACAGCATTTACCAAAGCCTGCCAGCCATCTACTTTTACTGCCATTACTTGGGAAAAAGTTGACCACTGTTTGTCAGACACTAATTTCGAATCTTCAATTCCAGCACCATGAATTATCCCCGTAACAGGCCCTCTCTTCTTTTTCAATTTCTTCAAGACTTTTCGAATCTGCTTGCCTTCAGTAATATCACAAGCATGGTATGATGCTGTGTTTCCACTTTGGCGAATTGCATCTAGAGTCTTGTGTACGTCAATAGAACGGACAACTTTGGACCATGCATTCTCCCACTCAACGATGGTTACTTTCTCTGAACCCATCTGCAATTCTTCACGTACTTCCATCTTCATCTGCTGGAGTTCTTCTTCACTAGCTGAAATCTTACTAACTAGAGAATCTACTAATTTGGTCCTACCTAACAGAGCAAAATGTGCACCCACATCTTGATTCGCCTCTGCTAACCCAACCATGCAAGCAGCGGTGACCCCAGAGCCACCACCGGATACAAGTAGAACATCATCTGATTCTAGTGGCTTACGCTCTGCTTCATGTGGCTCATCGTAAATACATACACTCCACCGACTACCATCTGCATCAATCCCAAGTTCACGTGGCCCCATCTGTTCAATTTCTTGTAAAATAGTGCTGGCAAGTGAGACGGCATCAACTAATAATTCTGGAGCAACATCAATTGCTCTAGCCCTAATATTAGGCCTCTCCCTACCATATGACTTGACTATGCCGTGTGCTCCTGCGCCTAGTGCATTGAACCTGTGGCCCCCGTTTCCGTGTCGACCGTCAAGAGCAGATATAGAGCAAACAATTCCATCATTTCGCTCCGCTAATTTTCCATCAATTATTCGTAATAAACCAAATAGACCATGGCAAACCATCTGAGTTTGCTGCTTACTAGTGACCTCTGCCCAAGCCACCCCAGCAAGCGTACAAGGGGCTGTATGAATTACCCCCACAACATCTAGAGGTGCTAGAATTGCACCCACTTGAGATAGGTGCGCCTCATTCCCTGGGTCAAGTCTGATGATATCGACCTCACCCTCTTTCTCAACCCTAACCTTTGAGGTAATACTTGGATCTAACATAAGACGGACAGCCTCTGTCCCTGACTTTTCTAACTCTTGACAGATAGCATCACCAAGCCCCCATGAATCATCAGTGACAATCATGTATGAACCTGACATCTGAATAGGATGTGGTTCAGACTCTTCTGCTTCTTCAACTTCTACAACCCAACGGCGCACCCCAATCTCATCCACTACTGAAGGGAGTTCTTCTTCCACAGGTGGCGATTCAACTACCTCTGTATGGGGTTGAGATGTTTCTTCTTCAACCTCAACAGAACTACCGTTCTGTGAATTACCACCACCCATTGAGATGATGTAAGAAATCATATGTGCTAGTGTTGGATATTCTCGTAATTGGAAAGATTCGTCTACAGGGAGTGAAAAACGCTCGCGGCAATCCGCCATTATTTCGGCCTGCTTGACTGTATCAATTCCTAATTCACCTTCCAAATCCTGATCGAGTTCAAGGAAATCTTCAGGGTATCCAGTATGTTTGACTACAATAGATAGAACTGCAGACTCAACCTCTGAATCATTAGGAGTAGGAGTCTTTGTTACCTCTTGGATTACTTCTTCAACAGTAGGCTGAGTTGTTTGCACCTCTTGTGCAGGAGGTGGAATTGGTGTGGAGTCACCACCCGCCATTTTGCTGATGTAAGAAATCATGTGATTGAGTGTGGGATGTTCTCTAAGTTGGAATGATTCGTCCACTGGTAAAGAAAATTTTTCTCTCAAATCAGCCATAATTTCAGCCTGTTTAACAGTATCAATGCCCAACTCACCTTCTAAATCTTGGTCAAGTTCTATGAAATCAGTTGGATAACCCGTGTGTTCAGCTACCGTTTCTACCACTTGTACCACCACATCTTCACCAACTGATTGTGGTGGAGAGTGTGTCACCGGTTCAGGCTCTTCTTCTGGCTTTTCTATTGGTTCAAGAGGGGTTTCTTGTGGGGTAACTTTTTCCTCTTTTGTTTGTTCAGCCTTGGCTGGCTGAGGTGTAGGCTTGGGTGCAGATTCAGGTGCAGCATCCTGTTTAGCAGGTTGCCAGTCCTCCCCTTCGACTCCACCAATTAAAGAATCATCAGGAGAAACATAGGCTACTAGTTTCCTCTTTAGAATGCGAGTGATTACTTCATCCTCAACTTGGCTAGCAACCCAACTATCTACGCTGCCCTTGTCAATCCTATTGATTGAACGAGCAACCCTCTTGAAGAAGGTGAGAGCAATTTGACTACCAAAACCAGCGGCGTGACGGAACATGTATTCGATATCATATTCACCACCCTCGGAGAGTCTCAAATTACCCAGTTCAGGATCTGCTTCTCTGAAATTTGCTATTGGTGGAAGACGCCCCGATGCCAAACCATACAAACCAGTTGCATCTTCTATCCCAACCCCCATTGGATGGCCTGTGAAACCTTTCGTGTTTGTGATGATGAGCTCGTCAGTAGATGAACCAAAAGCCCCTCGTAGCGACTCAACCTCAGCGGAAGCAGAACCACCCCGTGGTGGCGTAAACGGTTCGTGTGACATGAAAGTGGTGCGAGGGGCTATTGAATGGCGGTCAATACCCCAGTCATTCTCCATCTTTGTCACAAATTCCTCAAAGGTTGCTGCTACATGTCCCACATCGAGACGAGTTGGATGGAAGGCCGAGTTACCAATATGCGCACCTAGAAGTTCAGCATATGGTACCACACCCCTTTCTGAGGCATGTGATGATTTTTCTAGAACAAAGGCTGCACCACCCATCCCCAATAGCATACCATTTCTACGTGCATCGAATGGAAGTGCAACTTCCTCAACAACATTACCCATCGAGTGCGCGCCTGCTGCAGCAAAGCCAGTGCCGAGCCATTCCATCAAGTCATCACCAGTAGAATCATCACCACTGATGACAATTACTCGATCACACCTACCTGTTGACAACCAATCTTCTGCGATTGCAAAGGCTGCAGGCGTTGAGGCACATGCGTTGTTAATCGCAGCATTTGGCCCCCTAGCGCCAATCCACTGTGCGAATTGTGCATGTCCCATAGTTAGCACTTGGAGTAAGAATCGTCTATCGAAAGTACCACTATCATCAGCACCATTGTTCTGGGCATGGCGCATTGCCATAGCTAATCCTGGCCAAACCGATGCAAACACAATTCCTGTTCGCTCCTTGATAGTTGAAGGAAGATTCCACCCCCGTACAAGTCGCTTGCCTGCGCTACTGACCTGCTCAACTGGAACAAGAGGCAAACCAGCATCCTTCAGTGCTTCAAGGCCCGCAGCAAAAGAAAGGGTAGTTGAGACATCCATGGCTGCTACAATCTTAGGATCAATACCATACTGTTCTGCTAAATCGAAATAGCCACCAACTCCCGCAAGTTGGGGGATTGTAGAAAATGAATCACAAGGGACAAATTCAGCTCTGCCATCTTGGTGTTTGACAATACGCACCATGTTTTTATCGAGAAGTCTCTGCTTCATCTCATCAGGAAGTTCGGTAATGAAATTCTCTCCAGCAATTATTCTCTCAAGCGCATCGTCACTGAATACCTCGTCCATTCCTGGAAGTCCAAGACTTACTCCCGTTACAACATAAGGATTTGTTTTTCGCTCTACAAGAGGGTCAACCATCACAGCACCACTACTTATCCCATGTGCGGATTTGGTGAAGCCTGAAGGGGGCGCAGTGACCCATCCCACTAGAGATGGCAGTGTAGTTAATGAATCATCAATCGGGTGTGATACTGAAGATTCCGAGGCAATTCTTGCCAACATATTTGATAGCCCATCTCCAGTAATCCCTAGCGTAGCGAGTTCTAATTCACCCTTAACCAAACGAGCAGGATAACCACTAGTTTCTGAAATCCTAGCCGCTAGATAACCATCAATATCAGGGATCTGTCCAATGACTTGTTGAGTTGCAGTCGATGGAATAATTGTTGAAGTAGCACTAGGGAAAGGACGGGAGCGAATTCGCAACTCCTCTAATTCTGAACTACTAATTTCTGGCTCACTGGGAAGA
>Ga0066849_10000712_pt1 | contig 13503 bp, 21 predicted proteins | sample ETNtaG_9_FD_65492 | JGI IMG/M metagenome (GOLD analysis project Ga0066849, IMG submission 65492) | Marine microbial and viral communities from oxygen minimum zone, Eastern Pacific Ocean - ETNP201406SV69 | ecosystem: Environmental > Aquatic > Marine > Oceanic | place: Pacific Ocean: Eastern... | reverse complement strand
TGTAATATTTGAGAGAATACTGTATTGCTTAACATATTATTGTGTTTTAGTTACTTGACTTAATTCTGTTCCAGTTAACGGTACAAGTGGAGGCGTAGTAGGAGCTCCCATGTTACCAGTATGTACATGTGAATTAAATAAAGCTTGAAACGTATTTCCTTTAATTACTTGTTCCATTGCAACTTCACCTAATTCTATATTAGGACTATTAACATATGCCTTATCACATTTAACCTCAACTAACTGGTCTGTCTTAACGGTTATGTTATTACTTTCTGTAAATATGTTAATTTCTCCATCATTCTTTATTTGAATATATGGTTCCTTTTTCCTAGTATTTTCTTTTCCTAGGTTAATCATTAATCCATCCTCAGGATGGTAATATACTCTAATGTTTTGATCTGCATCGTATAAAATTGAATGCGACATCGTTGCAGTCTCTTCGTTTAATTCTCCCAATACCTCATCTTTATAACTTTTTCTATCTCTGGAATTAATCGTAAAAAAGTATTCAGGATGATAAATGTCACCATTGTCAAATCGAACAGAAACAATATCTCCTATTTTAGGAACATTATATGATCCTGTAACGTTTTCATTTCCTTGACTTGCCCATGGAATAGAATCAGTTGGAACCTTATCGAACTTTCCAAATACTTTGATTCTACATCTACCATCTTGGTTAGGATCTTTATTGTCAACAACCTCCCCTAACCAATGGGTATCTCTTAAATTATCTACATATAATTCGTCAGCTTTCATATTGTATATATTCTAATAATATTATAATACATTAATCATGAATATTTCCTAGTGTAGAATCATTCTCTGTACTAGGAGGTGGATTAACATTTTCTGATGATAATGGTTGTTCAGGATCTGATTTTTCAAACATTTTAGTTGATTCCAAAGGTTGTTCAGGATTTGTAGCTGGGAATATACTATCAAATTTAACAGTTGGTGTTTCAGAATTATCAGTTTTATCACCACTCAATAATGGACCTAATGAATTAATAGAACCCGCATTTAAAACATCCTGTATTTTTGAAGCAGTGTTTGCGCCGTAGACATTTCCCAATAATAATTTACTTTTAAAGTTATCCAACACTCTTTGAGACGCAGCATCTACCATTGTTGCTCCTTGATTTATGGCACCTTTTACCATAGAATTTGCTAAGTCATTAAGTATCTCGTTATCAAATGCACTAAATATATCTGGATCCTCATGTTTAAACCCTTGTAAATACGATTGATTCGATATTGATGAAGTTTTCCATTTAAACTTAATAGAATGGGAAACCATATTCATTTCGATATTACTTAATGATTCAAATATTTTTGCAAATCCATCAATCATAAATTCACATTTATTTAATTTAGTAACAAACCGTGGCCCCATTCCTTTAGATTTCCAATCAAGTCCATCTGCATTTAATCTATCCGCCATCTTTTGTACACCCTCATCTCCTTCTTTTGCAATTGCAGCTTTTCTTTCTTCAGGTCCCATCGACTTTATATCCGCCATATTACTTAATGCTCCACTCGCCTTGTTTGCTCCACCACTTATTTTATTTTGTAAATTAGTTCCGGCGTCCGTGCCTATAAACGGCACAAAATTTCTAATTTCTTGGACATGGACGTATAAGGTAAATTCTCTTAAATTCTTAGGAAGTACTTCAACATACCTATTAAAATCATAACAAACATTTCTATAAATATCTAAAATCCCAGCTATTGTGAAATCAACTGTTTCTAAACATTTAATAGTAGCTTCAGACTCTGCATCTGAGTATGCATCTTCAAACCCTCCATATTCATGAGCCATATTTAATCCATCGATAGATTGCCAGAACCATGGCATTTCAGTATTAATACGTTTTAGATAATTAATAAACATTTTTAACTTATCGGCTCTTACTGTATCTCCACAGAAGTTTCTTAAATAGTCTTCAGCTGCTCCATTAAATAAAGGAGAACCTGAACTATACCAATCAAATAAGAAAAAGAAACTTAAATAAGTCGGATCACCATATGGATGTGATTTAATACCTTTAGTTGCTGTGAATTTAGTTCTACCTGCCATTATATTATATGTCTATTGCTTTCACTGGCCATTCTCTTCTAAGAAGGGTCAGTTTTTGTCTTATTGAAGGATTTCCTTCTTCGTATATATATTCAATTCCTCCGATGATATAATAACCAGATGTGAAATCATCGAATGTTATTTGAGATTCTCCGTCATCTTCGAAGTTCGTTGGTTTGTCATTTGTCTTAACACCTTTTTTCTTATACGCTTCGTTTTGTTTCCTAACTGCTGCATTCTTAGTATGCTCAAAGTTGTATATTAATACAGGAACTTTCTGGCTTCTATATAAACCTGGGTTAAATGCTTCTAATTCAATAACTAGTTTCATTTTCTCAAGTTCTTGTATATTTTGAAAATTATTTAATAACGCATATTTATGATTTAAATGTACATTACCTTCTAAATCAACATCCTGATATCTACCAACATATTTATGTTTTATGTGACTATCATAGTGATTTTCACTTAAATTGCCCTTAAGCGGCCCTTCCATGTCTCTGGTATTTTTACTAGTAAATGCTTCAATGTCAAATTCTACTAACTTTTCCTGTGACCATTCAAAAGGATCCGACTCCTCGGAGTCATCCCACATTTGAAGTATTCGCTTATATCCATTAGATAATGAAATCTTGCTTGAATTATTCTTTAATGACCATTGCGATATTTTATTACCTGATCCATCCGTTGATGGGTGGTTTGTTAGGAATAATTTAGTAGGTATATTATCTAAATCAGTTCCTCCTGCTTCTACACTAAATGATTTAGCAAATGAAGAAATACTATCCTGGAAATCTTCACCTCTAGGATTTTTAGAATTAAATATTTTATTCATTTCAATAAAATTAAGATAATAATATTGATCTATGTAAAACGTTTGAAAAGCTTCTTCTCCTACATATGAATAATTAGTAATATTTTTAATAAAATCAAGAGTTGTTATATATGGCTGAATTCTTGGTTGTGTATCACTAGTTGCATCCACGTTTGTTGCCAATCCAATCTTAAGACCTGAAGAAATTTCTTCAATATGGTCTAAGCTTGTTCCAGTTGCCAATGATTTGCATTCTTCGGTAAATAATCCAGGAATTTTACATATACCTTGGAAGGAATATGTTCTCACCATATTTGGAAGACCATGACTTGGTGAATTCACCGATATGATATCAAAGTCCATGTGGATACTTTTAAAGGTATCCTGATTTTTAGAATTAATATAAACGGTAATGACATCACCGTCTCTTGGGTATTGACCAACGTCAAATGCTCCCCCGGAATCCTTTAAGGTTATATTTAATTTTGGAACAAATCCTGTAACATTCAATCTAAACGATATAACATCATGTGGATAGAAATAATAATTGTTAATTAGAACATATGGTTTATCGGTTCCTACTCCCTTCGTTTGTTTATCACTCCCTTTGTCCTCATCCAAGGTTTCCATTTCTATGTCCTTAGGCCTAATTGTAGGTTCTATTACAACTAATATGTTATTATCTAAATCTGCCATGATGATTATTCTTTAGATTCACTATCGTTATTTCTTAAAGATTCTGAATTATTTTCAGAAGTATTTGTATTCGTTGAAGGCGGATTATATTCTCCTGCTTTCTTAGCTATTATATTAATATCATTAGAAGTATCTCCAGCCGCTGAAACTTGTGTCGTTTGTGTGGTCTCAACTGTTCCATCAGGCCGTGTTATAGTCTTAGTAATGGTTGTTGTTTTTTTATTAAAATCGTATGTCACTGATTTCACAGTAGATTCATTTCCAGCGAACTGTCCATTTTTATCATATACCTTTGTTGTTGATGAACTGCTCTTATTCTCTCCATCACCAGAAACAATACCTTCTTTAATAGAATCAAAGTCGCTAATATTTACTCCACTGTTATTTAACTTAGTAACCTCGCTAATAGTTAAATCTTCAACTCTTTTATTTAATAATTCCTTTACGTCTTCCGGTAAATATTCAACCGCTTTCTTAATTTCTTTATTTGATGTAGATTCCTTTAGCTTTTTAGAAAATGTTGTTTCAGGGGTCATTGCTGACATTCCCATAATAGTTCCTTCATCTGTGAATTTATATGTCTTCTGACCACTCTTAAGTACATTAGGTGGTAAAACCTCCTTAACGCCATATTTCTTTTTAAGGAATGCAATTCTCTTTTTATCCTTAGGTGTCATTCGTTTAGTATCTAAAAATTCTTGTCTAACTACATTTAGTTCTTCTTCTTGTGGTCTTTCTAATTTCTTAAAATTACTATCTCCACCATATGGTATTTTAAGTAAGTCTCCTTCGTTTATTGAAAATGGATCTGATATTCCATTAAACTTCAAAAGATAGTCTAACATATCCTCTGTTCCATAATAATCTAAACATATTAGATCCGGTCTTCCTGATTCTAGTTCTGTCACATAATGTTCATTCATTATGCCAATTTCTTCTTTATCTATAAACAACATGGTTGGTTGAGTTAATATTAATCTACCACCTTCTATTATTTTATTTAATAAACTCTTTAATTCCATTATCCGTTTGTAAATTTAGCAGCTAATCTCGCATGCTGGTTTGTTTTGTCATACACCTTACCATATGGATCAACGTCAAACGTTTTACTAGAATCCATTACTCCTTCTTCAGCAACGTATAATCTTCCTTTCCCTGCATTAAACATAGACTCTATATCTGTTTTATCTCTTGGTCTACATGGCACTAATGAAATAGTTACTGATAATTTAGTAGGAAAGTCTTCATATCCTAAAGGACCATGAAATTCAAAATTAGCTTTTTCCATGGCCAAGTTACCAATAACTGCCATAGGATTTAATGGATTTCCAACTGTTAAATGCCATTGACCAGTCGCTGCTCCTGTTAAAAAGGCTTCTGCTATTTGACCACCTTGTGGACCTCCTAATAATTCCATTAAAGCACCACCTCCTATATTTTTCAATATCTTACTATCTCCACCTTTCATAATATCATCAATACCACCTGTGATGGATTTTGATAGTTGTTGTATTATACCTGCAAAGAACCCTTTGTAGTCCCCGCTTTGTAATTTCTTTAAATCACCCAATGGTTGACCAACCTTTCCACCTCCAGTATATCTTACGGCTCCTCCCCAGAAAGGTGCATTATTATAAGTAAGTATCAACATATTAGCTAACACATCAAGAAATGCAACTTTAGGACTTGTTCCAGGAATACCTTTAAGACTATAATCAAATTTTAATTCAAAACTCTGGTTAAATGTCAATCCAGATTTTCTCATTTTAATTTTATCTATAATATCTAATGGGGTTAAAGAATGGTTAGGATACGTTTGTTTCATAGGATCCCAATTACTTCCATGCTTTTTTCTTCGATGTGTCGTTGCTGCGCTTTCACCAGCCATTCCTCCTTGTACATTTTGTGATAAAGGTAAAGCATCAATAAAGCCACCAACGAATCCTTTATCCCTTGGCTGATTATTAATTTCTTGTAATTTAGCAGGAACATCTTCCCAGTTATATCCAACCGAAAACTTTAATATGTTTTTTAATTCATTTCCAACATGTGAACTCATATATGTTACAGCAGTCGCTAAAGCAGGTTGATGTGTTGGGACTTTCTTTCCATCTGCGTTGAATTTTTTAGGGCTTATTATGTTATCCTCAATAGGATATGCAAATCTCCTAAGTGTAAGCATTTGGTTATTAGGTATTTTCCCATAATAACTACAAAACAAAAAGTCAGCTAAATTATATTGATACCCTGGTGATGTTCCAATCTTTGAACATTCTTCAATAATAACATTAGCAGAAGGGTTTGTAGGAATAGCCATCCCAGCTCCTTTAAAAACCTGTGGCTTATTATAATCTACATTAGCTCCTAATCCACCTCTGTATTTTATTAAACTCCAATTATTGACAATGCTTCTAGGGTTTTGTCCATCGGAAACGGGTTCAGCGCCTTTCTTAACAGTAAATTTAGCAGATTGATGTAATTTAGAATAAGCTCCTTCAGGATTAACATCCTGTAGACTTGATTGTAAAACACCAGACTGATTAGATGAAAGAACCTTTTTTACTTCACCTACCGGATTGCCTTTTGCTCCTTCTATTTTGGTTTTAGAAGTTTGTTCCATGCCAGCTTCTATGTTATCATAAACAAACTCACCTGCATCTGTCATTTTCTTCCAAACGAATTTAGCACCTTCTGCAGCTTCTTTACCAGCTTCCCCTATACTATCTACAATACCCATTAATAATCGGATTTTTTATTTATATATCAAGAAAAGTTTAGACGTGTTTGTCTAATTCTCTAACACTTGGAATGGCAAGAAGATTATCATACCATTTTTTGTCTTTAGGAGCTCTATCTCCTAAGAATTTCTTAAGAGCCATTTCATATTCACCCTTTGTCCTGTAATAGAATTCACCCTTTCTATACATGTTCCTATTAGACATGTCATATATTTCCTTAAGGTTCCTTTCTATTAAGAAGGTTTGTATCTTATTAAAGAATTCTATCTGTTCAGGGTGGCCCTTACAACAATATACACTATCAACAACAATTAAGTATTTTTCCCAATTATCCCCATTATATATTGTTTCAACGAAATCATCCGTTGTTTTAAATTGACTTCTAACTAATTTATACCTAGTATCGTTACCATCAAAATCCCTAATAGTCCGACCCTTAACTAAATACCTTTTAATAAAAGATACCTCATCGTACATCTTATCTATTTTTATCTGGTACTGAGGATTGTATTCATCGAATTTAATATCGTAAATAACACCCCTAACCGCGAATAAAATGTTTGGATGGGTAGTGGTTGAAATTAATGCATGAATCGATTCGCCTTTAGAAAATAACTTATGTCTTATCATTATCTAAAAATTTAACATTATCGAACTTACTCAGAACACTAGGATCTAGGTTTTCTCCCCGGTTAATAACCACTAAATCGAATTCAACACCACCTGAAACTTCTGTTAAGAAACTTTTAAAATTAAGAATGTTTTCTTTTTCTAAGTTTTTCAATAGATAAGTAATATTAGCGGTGTCAGCTTCATCATATGTTATCAATTGTTTATTCTTATTAATTAAGTTTTTAATTAATTTTTGAATTTGTAAAGCAACTATGATCTCAGATGGTTCTGCACCATAAGGATCGCTCTTAGAAAGTTTATCAGAAATATCGTTATAAGATATAATTTGATTTTTTAATTTATCATACCCTTCAACCTTCTTGGTTTCTCTAGCGAATTTATTAAATTCGGTTTTAGTATTACACCATATACATTCAACTTTTAACTTCATCTTCCTTTATGGCTAATTCTTTTTTATATTTTACAATTAAACTTTCACATGCCTTTATTTGTGATTTTAATTGAGGAACAGTCCATTCCTTTTTAAACTTAGATCCATTTCCTACAAGGAATTTAAGTTTTTTCTCATCTAAATCATTTCCTAATTCTAAATTAATATCTAAACACAAATCGTTTAAGAATTGTATTCTATGCTTAAAATTAGGATCGTCTTCAAATGTGTATATTTTTTTAGAAATAAAGGTTTCTCCAGCACCGTTAATATTATCATCTTCTAATACCTTTACAACTCCATTATCTGCTATGTCAAGAACCACTGTAATCATTACACGGTTCTTGCTTCTTTAGATTTTTTAGCCGCGGCCTTTAATTCCTTCGCCTTTTTTCTATCAGCTTTATAAGTTTCTTTGTGTTTGATGTTTTCTAAAGCAAATGCCTCCATCATCATTTCAATTTCTTCTTTATTATAACCCGCTGCTTTAAGTCTTTTTTCATGCTTTTGACCAGCATGCTCCACTTGTTCATATGCTATTTTATCATATTCATCTAACATTGCCCTGTGTTTAGCTTCTCCGTCTGCTCGATTTCTTCTACGCATTTCACATCGTTGTGGAGATAAAGGGCTTAGTTTATTCTTAGCTTTAAGAATGCCCATGCTCTTATACGCTTGTCTTCTTTCTTTTCTGTTCATAGTAATAATTTTGAATAAATGATTTAACTTGTGAGTTTAACTGATCTTCTATATTATTTATCTGTTTTTTCACAAGCTTTTCTAGACCACGTCTTAGTTCATCGTCGTCCACGTCTTGTACCAACGCTTTAAAAATAGTCTTACTTGGTAAATTTACACCGACGCTGATGTCTAATGATGTTTTGTTCTTTTTACTTAATTTTTCTAATATACCAACCATTAAATCATCTTCATCGAATTCTTCAATATTACGTTTAACGTGTTTCTCTTCTTCTTCTTTATGATTTATTGTAACAGTAGGTTTTGGTGAAGTTTGAGCGCTTCCGAAATTAACACCGTTATGAATTGCAGATAACTCATTAGCTTGATCCATTGTTTCAGTAGATACTAAAAACTCATCAACTAATGTTTTGTCTATTCTACTTCCATCTTCAAACATTAACCATTTACCATCAACTCTATCAACGACTACAACTCGTCCAGCTCTTTCAGATTTTTGCCAAACATATATAGTACCTTTATCTAATTGCGCCATATTATTATTTTTATTATTATATTCCTTTTTCCGGAAAAGTTTCTTTATGAATTCCATGTCAGATTATTATATTATAATATTATTCTAATCTAATATTATTTATTGATTTTTTCTGGCTGTCTTCCTTGAGCTAAGATTTTTTGTACAAATTCAACTCCTTTGTCGCTTCCCATTAAAACATCTGCTTTATAATAATGTTCATAGAATCCATTATGCCCTTTAATTACTAATTCTTTTTTTAAATCTTCAATGTCTTTTACGTAAGTCTTTCTAATGCTCATAATTATTTAATTTTTTTTATTCGTTGTTTAAAATTATCTGGAAAGAATTCTGTTTTATTAATTAGATTATTAAAACAAGCATCTAAAATATAAGTCACTGCCCAATCTCCTTTATTTCTTATAGATCGACCTGCTCCTTGTTGTAATGTAATTCCAGTCTTCCAATCATACCATCCAGGTGATTGTTTAATTTTCGCTAATGTCAAAGGATCACCCAACGATGGATAAGGTACTTTAAAAAAGATTTGAAATCTACAAACCTCATCCGCGAAGTCAAGTCCTTCTAATATTGATGGACCTATAATAACCCCATTTGCTCCATTTTTAAATCGATTAATTGCCTCTTCCTTCTCAGAAGATTTATTATACTCGATGATTCGCCTAACATGTTTTGAATGTTGTTTTATATATTGACTAAATTCATAACTTCCAGTGTGTATTAATCCTCGTTGTCCTTTATGTTTATTTAATATTTGATCTAATAATTTAATAGCTTCCGGAAGATTCTTCTTCTTATGTTGCATGGATAATTTTAATCTATCAACAAAGACGATTGGAGATTTGTCGTAATTAAATCCATTTGATAATCTTATGAATTTTGCATTGTCAATTCCCATGATTTTTACATAGGTTTGTGGATCTCCAATGGTTGCCGACATTAATATTTTAAAACCGGCTCTTTCGTGCAGATGTTTTTTAATCATTCCAGATTCACTTAAACACATTAGCTTAATTTCACCATCCTGTAGGTTTTTACTAAACAGCATGGTTCTTAAGCCTTCTTTCTCCACTATTTCAAGATAGTCTTCAATCTTACAACACATGTCTTTTAAGTGGTCTAATTGTCCAAACATGTTTTTCCATTTTTTAGGCAGTTTAGAATCTACTCCAGTTCCAAATTTGAATTTAGCCCTTTTAGACAATCCGCCCTTTCCCTTTACAACTCCACTCAAGAATCCTTTTAATTTGTTTAAATAGAAAACCATTTTTTCATTTGACTCTTCTTTAAGAATTTGATTCATCAGATCTTCTATATATGCTTTACCTACTCTTTGAGTCTTTATTCCTTCTGAGTTCAGAAAGTCAATTAAAGTCCCCGTTTTAAACAAGGAAATTTTTTTTAAAATAGGAGAAAAATGTTGCTGCACTATTTCATCGACCTTGTGTGCTTCATCAAAGAAACAAAAGTCCCGTTTTTTAAATGGAAAAAAATTATCTAACTCGTCCAAATAAGCGCTAGCATCGAGGGCCAGGGGCCCTTCACCTTTTTGTTCTATAATATTGGGGTCCTGTTCGATCTGTTTATTGGCAATATTCCTATTAACATAATTCTGTTGTATTAACCAAAAGCTATAATTGAGCAGAGTAACGGGTGAGTCAATTGCCCTTTTACGATTAATTAAATAATCACAGGTTCTAGAACATGGAAGTCTTTCCGCTTGTTTATATGAATAGCCTCGCATTTTACATTCGCCAAGCGAGAATGGTAGACCATTAATGTCACAGTCATAGTTATCAATACCTCGAATAGAAGGCCACCTGAGCCCATAGTCCCCAAAGTCTCTTTCGTACTGGTTTTGTAAAGATTTGTCTGAGGTAATGATATAACCCGTATTGCCTAATTCTTTTAGGATATGAGAACACCACATAGCAATTATTGATTTACCTGTACCTGTAGGGGCATCAAGTATTATGGTACTATTAGGATCTGTTTCATATTGGTTACATATAGCTTCTATTGTTTCTCGTTGATATTGTCTGAATTTAAAATCTTTACCGAATACATTTTCTTTTAATGTCTTATCAATTACTTTGCTTATGTTACTCATTTATGTTTAGTTCTTTAGGGTGTATACGTTCAACTTTAATTTTTGCTTTCTTTAATAGTTCTATACCTGTCATGTCTCTATAGGTTTCTGAATAGTAAACTTTTTTAATACCAGACTGGATGATCAGTTTCGAGCAATCGAAACAGGGGGAAGTAGTGGTGAATAATGTGGCGCCCTCACAAGACATTGTAGATTTGGCCACCTTTGTGATTGCATTTGATTCTGCATGGAGAACTTCTTTGACTGTAGTTAAGGATTTATCTTTATTAGTAGTTTCACAACAATTATCAAATCCATTAGGAGTTCCATTATATCCAAATGATATTATTCTTTTATTCTTAACAATAACAGATCCAACTTGTCTTCTTTCAGCATAGCTTAATTGTGCAAATTCATATGCAACTCTCATGTATGTATTCTTAATAGGATGTTTTGGCATAGTCTTGTGTATTAAAAAAGGCTAATCATATTTATTATTATATGACCAGCCTTGATTTTGTTTAATTAATTTGGTAGGTAGTCTAAGCTTTAACTTTATCTTTAACTGACCACACAACACCTACAATAGACATTGCAATACCTACGCAATCCATCATGATGCTTTCTTCAATTACCCCTTTTGCAACTAGTGCACCACCGACGATGGTTAGGGCGTGTCTGATTAAACCATTAATTTGATCCTTTTCCATAATTATTGTTTTTTATTTGTTATTTGTTATTATTTAGCAGGAGACGCAATAACAGCATCTTCCGTATTTTCTGTTTCTGTCTCTTCATTAGATCCAAATGCTTCCATACACTCATCAACTTTCTTACTATATGCTTCTTTGATTTCATTTAAAGCAGCTTCATATGCTTCTTTAGTGTAACCTTCATTTTCAGCGTTTAATTCTTCTAATGCATTACATGTAGTTGCAGCAACTAATGCAGCATTTTCTTTTAAATAAGAAGTAGTTGTATGTTCAGAATATTCATCAGCTTCCCATGTTGTTGCTTCAGAAATCATTCCGTTTTTTAAATCTTCTACCATTTCAGCAACTGTTTTAATATTTTCAACATCTTCAGATTCTTCAACATCTTCTTCAGAATCTTCAACATCTTCTTCAGAATCTTCAACCTCCTCTGTGTTATCGGTTGTTTCTTCGGTATCCGTAGTTGTTTCTTCAGTTTCTGCATCTGTGTTTACTTCTGCATCTGTTGTATCGGTTGTTGACGTTGTATCAGTTGTTGACACTGTGTCCGTTGTTGAAGTAGTATCTACAGTAGGTTCCGCAGTCACTGCATCCGTTCCACGTGTAGCAAATTCTTCAAATGATAAAATTTTATTAGTTTCCATAATTGTTTTTTATTTTTGTTTTGGTATATTTATATATCATTATATTATTATAATATCTCACAATTAATATATCTCTTACATTTTTCTAAATTCTAATATTATTCTATAAATCAATAATATTATAGCAAAAGGCCAAATAAGTGTAACTATTATCTTAACACCTGTTCCCCATTGTATGTCTTCATCACCTCCATATCCATGTTTTTCAATTAAATATATTAATAAATCTATTAGTAAATTGAAAACTATCCCACATGTTATGTAAAGAAAGATATAATACATTAGTTTATATTATATTTAAAAACATGAAAATGTTTCATATTAAATATTTCTTCTACTTTATTTTTTGAATATCCAGCATTCTTCAATAAATTCATTCTAGATAATCTCCATCTCATACTCCAATCCATTGCAACGTCAAATTGTTCCTTTGATTTACAACTAGATATAACGGAAATGACATGTTCTAATTCTAATAAAATATTCTCAAGAATCTTCTTTTCCTCTTTCGATGACATTCTCTATATTTTTACGTTTATTAGTAACCTGTTTTATTATATGTCTTAGGGTGTTTTCTAAGGTATTGATCTTTTTACTTTCAGTTCCATTAGGAAACCTTTCTAAATGATCTTTGACTCTTAATTGAGCTTCTTTAATTGAACATCCTTTTCTAAATCTTTTTTCTAAGGATTTTATATAGTTAACCTTTTCTTGTTTAACTCTTTCAATTCTTTCTTCTAATTCAGCCAACATTCTATGCTCCTGTATTAAATAACGTGTTGTTGATTCTTTCATACTATATTATATTTATCTATGGAATAATAGTACTTATAATCTTCAATAAATCTAGTTCCTACCCCTATATCATCAATAACATATGAATTATCTAATAGTGGTTTTCTCTTTTCCATAATAACCTCATCAACGTGTATATCATTGAAAACGGTCATATATCTTTTCTTAGCAGTTTTACTTTTTCTATACACAACTACTACTTGTGGTTTTTTCTGTTTTTCAGCCATTTTTTTCTACTTTCAATATAATTTCTAAAATTAAATCCGGCTAAACCAAATTGAATATATCCAATCGATATAGCACATGTACCTTCACCATAGGTAATCATGAGACCACCTAGGGTAAAGCAAATAATTGTCAATAATAAATCAACATAAGTGTCTTTCATAAGTCTTGTATTTTCCTGAACGTTTTAAAAGTTATTTTGTTTTTTTCTAGCCATATTTTAGCATTATCCCAATCTCGCTTCTCACAATACTTCTTCACTTCACCGTTTTCTATTTTGGCTAATTTTAATAATCTTCGCTCTACTAATGCCTTTTTAAAACACTTTAACATATTAATACGCTTTAATTCTTTGTATCATTTCTTTTATCTCTTCAGCTATTATTTTAAATGTAACATTTTCTGGATA
>Ga0066849_10000701_pt1 | contig 13582 bp, 8 predicted proteins | sample ETNtaG_9_FD_65492 | JGI IMG/M metagenome (GOLD analysis project Ga0066849, IMG submission 65492) | Marine microbial and viral communities from oxygen minimum zone, Eastern Pacific Ocean - ETNP201406SV69 | ecosystem: Environmental > Aquatic > Marine > Oceanic | place: Pacific Ocean: Eastern... | reverse complement strand
TTTGATTGTTCAATTGTAGTTCTTGTAGTTCTTGACATCCTGAAACAACTAAAAGAATGATTGATAAAAAATAAAAACTTGATATTTGTATTTTCAAAATAAAGACTTAACCTAATATAAACTAACTGTATTTTTTAAACAGAATAATAATAAAATTAAAGGAAAAAAAGTGAATAGAGATAATCTTATTGATGTTACAACAATCGGCAATGCAATTGTTGATATAATAACTCAGTGCAGTGATAGCTTTCTAATTGAGCAAGATATTGTTAAATCCTCAATGAATTTAATTGATGAAGAACGCTCTAAGAGTTTATATGATAATTTAGAAAAATCACAAATAATTTCTGGTGGTTCTGCTGCCAATACTGCTGTAGGGATTGCAGCATTGGGTTCAAAAGCTGCATTTGTTGGCAAAGTAAAAAATGATGAATTAGGTCATACATTTAAAGATGACATAGAAAAAGTTGGTGTTTCTTTTAAAACACCATTTTTAAATTTTGGCCCAAGAACCGCATCATCAATAATTTTAGTTACCCCTGATGCTGAAAGGTCTATGAACACCTATTTAGGAGCTTGCGTAAATCTAGATAATAATGATGTAGATGAAAGTTTAATTAAGAATAGCAAAATAGTTTACTTAGAGGGATACCTTTTTGATCCCCCTAAAGCAAAAGAAGCATTTATTCAAACTGCTAAAATAGCAAAAAAAGAAAAAAATTTAGTTGCAATGACACTTTCAGATAGTTTTTGTGTTGAAAGACACAGATCGGATTTTATCTCTTTTATTAAAAACCATGTAGATATATTATTTGCAAATGATGACGAAATTAAAAGCTTGTTCCAGTGTGACCTTGAAGAAGCAAAGTCCAATATTCAAAATATAGGAACAGAAATGATAATCACTCTTGGTCCAAAGGGTTCTTCAATTTATAAAGAAGAAAGATGGTATAATGTAGATCCAATTAAACCAGAGAGAGTTTTGGACACAACTGGTGCGGGAGATCTTTATGCATCAGGTTATTTGCATGGTAGAAGTTTAAATCTAAGTGCAGAAAAATGTGGAATGATGGGATCAATAGCCGCTTCAGAAATTATTTCACACATTGGTGCAAGACCAATTGAAAACTTGAAAGAGTTAATTCAAAATATATAGGTCTCACATTGTTTGATATGCACTAAAAATTGCGGCATTTGTAATTTCATTTACTGTTGCACCCATTTGAACTATTTGAATTGGATACTCTCCACCAATTAAAATGGGTCCGATTACAGAACCACCACCTAATTTTTGCAATAACTTATAAGATATATTTGCTGAGTGTAATCCAGGCATAACTAAAATGTTTGCGTCATCACTTAAATTGCAAAAAGGATAGTTCTTTTTCATCAATTCGTAATTTAAAGCAATCTCAACTGACATTTCTCCATCAAATTCAAAATTCACTGATCTATCCTTAAGAATAGAGACAGCTTCTTTGGCAGAGGTTGTAGATGGTAAAGAAGGGCTTCCAAAATTTGCAAAACTTGATAAGGCCACTCTTGGTTTGTATCCAAGCTTAGAAACCAAGGCTGCCATTTGTTCCGCTATATCTGCCAATTCTTCAGGCTTAGGCCTTTCAATTATGCTGGTATCCCCAATAAAAACAGTTTTTTCTCTGCTTACAACCATGCACAAACCAAAAAACAGGTTACCTTTTTTTGGAGAAATAACTCTTGTTATATGATTGAATGTGTCATTAAAAGACCTTGTTAATCCACTTACCAAGCCATCAGCATCTTCTAATGCAACCATGCAAGAACCAAAAACGTTTCTGTCCTGATTAACCATTCTTTGGCAGTCTCTATATAAATAACCTTTTCGTTGAAGCTTTTTAAATAAAAAACTGCTGTATAAATCATTTCTATCAGATAAAGCAGCATTATGAATTTCTAAATTGCTTATTCCATCAAGACCAATTCTTTTTGCAGTATCTTTAATGTTTTGTTCCCTTCCGATTAAAATTGGCACACCTAAACCACTGCTTTGTAAAATTAATGCAGATTTAATAGCTCTTTCTTCTTCTCCTTCAACAAAAACAACTCTTTTGCCACGATTAGAAATTTTATCAGAAATCATTTGCAGCATACTTGCAGTAGGGTTAAGTCTCCTCGCGAGTTGTTTTTTATATTGTTGAAGATTATTAATAGGTTTTAATGCCACCCCACTTTTCATTGCTGCCTCAGCAACCGCAGAGGAAACTTCAACAATAAGTCTAGGATCAAAAGGAGCTGGAATAATATAGTTTTTTCCATAAGTCATCTTGTCTTGACCATATGCATTACTAACTTCATCAGGAACGTTTTTTCTAGCTAAATTTGCAATAGCATTTACAGCAGCAATTTTCATATCTTCGTTAATAGTGCTAGCTCTAACATCCAAAGCTCCCCTAAAGATATATGGAAACCCAAGAACATTATTCACTTGATTGGGCAAATCAGAACGACCAGTAGCAATAATAGCGTTTGGAAAAACCTTTTTAACTTCATTTGGCATAATTTCAGGATCTGGATTAGCCATTGCAAAAATAATTGGGTTCACGTTCATTTTTTTTATTTGTTTTTTATCAAGCAACCCACCAACAGACAAGCCGATAAAGGCATCAGCTCCCTCTAATGCTTCTTCAAGCGTCCTTGCATTTGTTTGAACTGCATGCGCAGATTTCCACTGATTAAGTCCTTCAGTTCTTCCCTTATATATCACTCCAGATTTATCTACCAAAGTAACATTGTTATTACCAACCCCCATTGCCTTAAGCAATTCAACACAAGCAATCGAAGCTGCCCCAGCTCCACTGCTGACAATCTTTACTTTTCCTATATCTTTATTTGTCAAGTGAAATGCATTAATTAAACCAGCTGCAGTAATTATTGCTGTACCATGTTGATCATCATGAAAAACAGGTATTTTCATTTTTTCTCTTAATTTTTGCTCTATTATAAAACAATCAGGGGCTTTTATGTCTTCTAAATTAATTCCTCCAAATGATGGTTCAAGTAATTCGATACAATTAATAAATTTATCTATATCAGCACTGTTTACTTCAAGGTCAATAGAATCTATATCGGCAAATTTTTTAAAAAGAACAGCTTTTCCTTCCATTACAGGTTTAGATGCAAGAGCTCCAATATCTCCTAACCCTAAAACAGCAGTTCCATTAGTTACTACAGCTACTAGATTACCCTTAGAAGTGTAATCATAAGCTAAAGATGGATTTTTTGATATTTCCTCACAAGGCACTGCAACACCAGGTGAATAAGCAAGAGATAAATCTCTTTGAGTGTTTAGAGATTTCGTAGCCTGTACCTCTAATTTACCAGGCTTGTCACTTAGGTGATAATCAAGCGCTTCCTGGCGTTCGATTTTAATGTTTTCATCCATCTTAATTGCTCCTGGTATTATTATGTTTAAAACTACAGTAGTATCTTAAACCTTTAATAAAACTGACTTCTATTGTTCTTCTTTAAAACACATAAATTAAGGATATAAAATAAATAAAAATTTTTTTTAAATTTATTAACAATTTAGTGTTTTATAAATCCTATGCAATTATGTAAATTACTTTCAATTAAATAAACATTTATAATTAAAAGATATTTATGGTCGAAAATACAATACTAAATAATGAGATTGAATCGAAAAGAAACAATTCTTTTGGGCTTCCAGATGCAAGTAACCCCGGTCTTACGCCAATGATGTCACAATTTTTGAAGATTAAGGAAAAACATTTAGATGAGATCTTGTTTTATAGAATGGGTGACTTTTATGAGATGTTTTTCAACGACGCAGTTTTAGCATCATCAATTTTAGATATTACACTTACAAAACGAGGAAAATACGAAGAACAAGATATTCCCATGTGCGGGATACCCTTTCATAGTTCAGAAAATTATTTGAGCAAACTTATTGACAAAGGTTACAGGGTAGCAATTTGTGAGCAAGTAAACACATCCCAAGAAGAAATCAAACGAAACCGCGGACCAATGGAAAGAGAAGTTGTAAGAATTTTAACACCTGGAACAATTCTTGAAGAAAATTATTTTAATGATAGCAACAACAACTTTCTTTGTTCGTGGAACGAAGTTGCTGGTGAGCAAGCAGTTTCTTGGATAGATTTATCGACAGGAGTGTTTTTTGTTGAAAAGTTAGATAATAATTTTTCTGTTGCATTTGAAACAGCGTTGGAAAGACTTGCACCCAGAGAGCTGATAATTCCAGACAAAATGAAAGAAAAAAAGCCAATTCATTTTAAAGGCTGTGTTTCAGTTCAAGCGGATACAATGTTTCAAACTGAAGTATGTGAAGAAAGACTAAAAAGTTTTTACAAAATAAAATCACTGGAATCATTCGGTTCATTTAATAGGGCAAGCATCTCTGTTTCAGGGGCAATTTTAGGCTATATAAATCTAACTCAAAAAGGAAAACTGCCTTTATTGAAAAGAATATCTGAATGGAAAACAAGTGAGGTAATGGAAATAGATTCATCGTCAAGAAATTCTTTAGAGTTAATCAAAACTCAAACAGGTGAAAAATCAGGTAGTTTTTTTAATTCAATAAATAAAACAGTTACTGGTGGTGGAGCAAGACACTTACTGGAAAGGCTAAATGGACCGTCATTAAATAAATCATTAATTGATCAAAGATTAGATACAGTATCAAACTTTTTAGAAGCAAAACCGTTAAGGCATAAAATTAGAGATCTGTTAAGAGGTGTTCCAGATATAGAAAGATCTCTAACTAGGCTCCAATTTAGCAGAGGTGGACCAAGGGACATTCTTGCATTGAAGATTGGTTGTGATAAAGCACGTATTATTTTAGATTTAATTTGCAATCACCAATTTAAGAAAGGTGTGGTTGAAATTAATAGGATAAAAAAAAATTTATATATAGAGAAAAAGTTTTTAAATAAACTAGAACAAGCTCTTTTAGAAAACCCACCATATTTTGCAAGAGACGGCAATTTCATAAAAGAAGGGTTTTCAAAAAAACTTGATAAAACGAAACTGATTCGTGATAATTCTAGAGATCATATTTTACTACTTCAAAATAGATATATAGAAGAAACAAAAATACAATCTTTAAAGATTAAGCATAACAATGTCCTTGGTTATCATGTGGAAATTAGGAAAATACATGAAAAAATCATTCAAGATACTAATCACTTTATTCATAGACAAACTACAGCTCAAGCATCAAGGTATACAACTACAGAATTAGCAAATCTCGAAAAAGAGTTAATGAGTGCCGGTAAAAGGGCGCTAGAAATTGAATTGAATATTTTTGATGAACTTGTAGATGAGTGTATGAAATATTCAGATGAATTGTTAAATGTTTTTTCATCAATATCATTGTTAGATGTATCTATTTCTTTTTCAGAAACTGCTGATATTTGGGATTATTGTAGGCCTGAGATTACAAAAGAAAATATCTTTTCTATTGTTTCTGGAAGACACCCTGTAGTTGAACAATCACTATATAATAACTCAGATATTAAATTTGTTGGCAATGATTGTAATTTAAATGACCAAAAAAACCTTTGGTTAATAACTGGTCCTAATATGGGTGGAAAGTCTACCTTTTTAAGACAAAATGCTTTAGTTAACATTCTTGCTCAGATGGGTTCTTACGTTCCTGCAAGGAAAGCAAAAATTGGTATTACAGACAGAATTTTTAGTAGAGTAGGCTCTGGTGATGATCTATCAAAAGGTCAATCGACTTTTATGGTTGAAATGATTGAGACGGCATCAATATTAAACCTTGCAACAAAAAGATCTTTTGTAATTCTTGATGAAATTGGAAGAGGAACCGCAACTTGGGATGGTTTGTCTATTGCCTGGTCTGTTATTGAAAACATACATAATAAAATTAACTGTAAAACATTGTTTGCTACACATTATCATGAATTAACAAAATTAAGTAAAACATTAAAAAAACTTACTTTGTTTTCATTAGAAGCAAAAGAGTTTGATGAAGAAATTATTTTTCTTTATAATTTAATACCTGGTTCTGCCAACAAATCTTATGGTTTACAAGTAGCTAAATTAGCAGGAATACCATCTGATGTAGTTAATAGAGCAAATGAAATTCTTAAAGAACTTGAAAATGAATACAGTATTGAAAAAAAACTTCCTTTGTTTGAAAATCAAAAACATCTTAAAGAAGAAAATGAAGATCCAATAAAGTTAGAGATAAAAAAAACTAATCCAGACGACATTACACCATTACAAGCGTTAAAATTAATATATAAACTAAAAAAATTGCACAAATAATTTCAAAAAATGAATACAAAAAAGAAACAATCAAACTTTAAGGAAGGGTTTTTCAACTTTGTTGAAGACGATACTATAAAAAAAACTAAATTTCCTATTAAGATTAATGCCTATAATTTGAAAAAGAATGTTCATCAAGAAATAAGTTTAACTAACTTAAGAAAACAAATCACTCAATCGCTAAAGGTGATACTTTCAGAGGGGCAATCAATATTAGAAGTGAAGTTTTTAAATGACAACAAAGGCTTATTTTGTGCAGTTGCTTACTCTCATTTAATGGATCAGATAATCTATATTATATATGATAAAATCAAAAATTACCTAAAAACTAAAGACCTTCTTTCTTTGTTGGCAGTGGGAGGATTTGGACGAGGAGAATTAGCTCCGTACAGCGATATTGATCTATTGTTTTTAATAGGCCCTAGAAATAAAAAAATAAGTGAAAAGGTAATACATTTTATTTTATACACCTTGTGGGATTTGGGTTTGTCTGTTGGTCACTCAACTAGAAATATTGCAGATGTAATAAAAGACTCAAAAAAGGATATAATTTTACGTACATCAATTTTAGAAAATCGCTATTTGGCTGGAGATAAAAAACTATCCAATGACTTTAATAGCAAACTTAAGATTTTACAAAAAAGTACAGTTTCAGAATTTATAAACTTAAAATTAAAGGAACAAGATAACAGGCATTATAAAATGGGTGACTCCAGATATATGTTGGAGCCTAACATTAAAGAAAGCAAAGGTTGTTTGCGAGATTTAAACACCTTGTTTTGGATTTCAAAATACCATTACAGATTTAATAAAATCACGGAAATCAAAAAATATAGTTTATCATGGTCAAATGAATTAAAGCGTTTTAATAAGGCATTAGATTTTTTGATGACCTTAAGGTGCCATCTTCATTACATGTCAAAGAAAGATGACAATATATTAAATTTTTCTGCACAAGAGCAAATAGCCCAAAATTTGGGATACAAAAATCGTGGCAACACACTATCTGTTGAAAGATTTATGAAGAGGTTTTATTTGATTGTAAAAGATGTGGGGAGTTTAACAAGATTATTTTGCACAGAATTAGATAACTACAATGATGTCCAACCTATATACTCATCTGCATCTTATGATCGGGATTGGAAGGATTTTGAATTAAAAAACCGACAAGTCTTTTATAATAAAAATAAAACAGAAGAAAAAAATGAGAAAGTTAGTCCAAAAAAAATTCTAAAAATTTTTGAATTTGCTCAAAATAGAAATCTGGATATTCACTCTTCTACCATTTACAGTATTATTAATTCTAAAAGAACTATTTCAAAACTTGAAAACAAAAAAGAACTATACAATCTTTTTATTGACATTTTATTGTCATCCAAAAATTCAGAAAAATATTTGAGGTTAATGAATGAGTGTGGTGTTTTAGGAAAACTATTTCCTGATTTTCAAAAGATAGTTGGTTTGATGCAATATAATATGTATCATCACTATACAGTTGATGAGCACACCATAAGATCTATAGGTTTTTTAAATAAATTGGAAAAAGGTGATCTCAGGGAAATAGCGCCCATTGCATCAAGACTTATAAAAAAGATTCAATCTAGAAAAGTTTTGTTTATCTCAACTTTTCTTCATGACATTGGCAAGGGAAGAAACGAAGATCACAGTAGAGTTGGTGAGGAAATAGCCAAAAAAATATGCACTTCATTAGAGTTAAAAGAAGAGGAAACTGAAAATATCTTGTGGTTAGTTAAAAACCATCTATTGATGAGTAAAATTGCTTTTAACTATGATGTTTCTGACCCAGAGACTATTGATGACTTTACCAAAATAGTTCAATCTCCAGAGAAACTCAAATTATTACTAATTTTAACTGTTGCAGACATACTGGCTGTTGGTCCAGGTATTTGGAATTCATGGAAGGCCGCATTAATGAGAGATCTTTTTAGGCTTTCTGAAGAAGTTTTATACGGTGCGAACCCATACCATCTTCTAGAGCTTAGCCCCGATAATTCAATGATAAAGACCAGAGAAAATCTTAAAAACTGGGAGAACCAAGAGTTTGAAGTATATAGCTCACAATATCCCAGAAATTTTTGGTCAGCATTAGACGTTGAGACTCATGTTTGGTTGGCGAAAAAGTATAAAACAAATAGAAAAAAAATTAAACTTATAGAGATATTTTTTAAAAAATTAAAAAACACAAACTCAATTTTACTTGTAGTATCTGCTCCAGACAACCCTGGTTTGTTTAGTGATATTGCAGGCGCAATTTCTATTCAAGGCGTAGACATTCAAACCGCCAAGATCTTTACTAGAAAAGATGGAATGGCAACAGACATTTTTTGGGTAACAACAAATACAAGAACTGTTTTTGACAAAGAGAAACTTAATAAAATAAAGCAATCTATCATTAAAAGTCTAACAACTAATTTTAATCCAGAAAAACAGATATTTAAGTTATGGAAATCAACGCCAAAAAGGATTAGATCGCTTAAATCACCTTCAAGAGTAATAGTAGATAATATGGTAAGTAACTCTCAAACAGTTATTGAAGTTAATTGTAAAAATAAACCGGGATTGTTGTATAAACTTACTAAGGAAATTAAAGACCTTAATTTGCAAATTCAATCATCTTCTGTTTCAACATATGGAAACAGTGCAGTGGATGTTTTTTATGTTAAAGATGTCTTTGGTATGAAAATAGAATGTGAAAAAAGAATAAATTTAATCAAGAAAAACATTGAGTTGGCTCTGCTGGATGATTTGGAGACTGAAAAAATACAATGAAAAATTCAATTGTGAAAGCCTTTATCAATGTTAGTTTTTGGACTTTTGTTAGCAGGATTTTTGGCTTTATAAGAGATGTTTTTCTTGCTGCTTCTATTGGTGCAGGACCAATTTCTGATGCTTTTTTTGTGGCCTTTAAACTCCCAAATATGTTCAGAAGGTTAACTGCAGAGGGAGCTCTTGTTCAATCTTTTCTTCCAACCTTTACATTTATTGAGGAACAAAAATCAAAAGAAAAATCACAGGAACTTGCTTCAAACATTCAAAGTGTTTTGTTAATATTTTTGTTGATTTTATTAGTTTTGGCAGAAATTTTTATGGGATATATAATCATGGGTTTGGCCCCAGGATTTTTAGATGATCCCAAAACGTATGAAACCACAATTCAATTTTCTAGAATTACAATAGTATATTTACCCCTTATATCAATTATTGCGCTATGGGGCTCAATTCTTCAATCGACAGGAAAATTTATGCCTTTAGCAGCTTCCCCAATAATATTAAATATTTCATTAATAGCATGTTCTATACTAATTATTTCAAACTATTTGTCTTATTATGCTCTTGCTATATCTGTTCCAATAGCTGGCATTTTGCAGATGGTCTTCATATCAATATGGCTAGTTAAAGATAAAAGAGTTCCAAAACTTATATTGCCTAAAAGAAATATTAATTTTCATGGGGTTTGGAAAAAATTTATACCAGCATCATTTGGCGCTGGGTTATTACAGATAAACCTGTTAGTAGATACTATTTTAGCGTCTATTGTTGGTGCAAGTTCTGTATCATATCTATATTACGCAGATAGGCTGTCGCAACTACCTTTAGGGGTGATTGGGATTGCTCTTGGGACAGCTCTTTTGCCAAGCCTATCAAAAGCTGAGGCCAATAATAATATAAATTTTGTTAAAGAACAATTAGAAAAAAGTCTAATATTTGGAGCAATATTTTCTATTCCTTCATGTGCTGCTTTTCTAATTTTACCTAGTTTTTTAATTGAAGCGGTTTATGCAAGGGGAGAGTTTGATGAAAAAGATGTTTTTGCAGTGGCGCTAGCTTTATCTGCTTATGGAATGGGTGTTCCAGCATTTATAGGAATTAAAGTACTACAACCGTCTTTTTATGCTATGCGAGATACAGTTACACCATTTCGAATTTCAATATTTTCAGTGATACTAAATATTACATTAAGTATTTTACTTATGAAAAAACTTGGTTTTTATGGAGTAGCATTAGCGACATCAATTTCTTCATATATTACCTTCTTTTGTTTGTTTTTTCTTTTGTTTAACAAAAATAGATTATCATTATCAATTATAAGGCCAATATTATTGTTATTGTTTTTAGGTTTGATCTTTGGTTTATTGCTGTTTCAATTTTCTTTGATGTTTGATAATATGAATTTGCTTCTATCTTTGCTTATAATTATGCTGATTTCAATTGTAACTTGGTTTGGTCTTATGGTTTTGTTTGGGTTTGTTCGTATAACATCAATTATTAAATACATTAGAAATTAATTTTTTTTTCATTTAAATTAGGAATTTGATATGAAGGGTAGAATTTTTTCCGGGGTACAACCTACCGGAAATTTGCATTTAGGTAATTATTTGGGTGCAATAAAAAATTGGGCTGATCTTCAAAAAGACTTTGAATGTATATATTGTGTTGTTGATTTACACGCAGTTACTGTTCAAAGAACACCAGAGGAACTTACAAGTGATACTTTTGAAACTGTTGCCGGACTAATTGCTTCAGGCATTGACCCTGAAAAGTCAATTTTATTTAATCAATCGCAAGTAACCAGCCATTCAGAACTAGCGTGGCTTTTTAATTGCACGGCGAAATTAGGCTGGCTTAATAGAATGACACAATTTAAAGAGAAAGCAGGAAAAAATAGAGAAAACGCAAGTGTTGGTTTATATGTTTATCCCACCCTTATGGCCGCAGATATTTTAGCTTATAAAGCCACTCATGTGCCCGTAGGTGAAGATCAGAAACAGCATTTAGAATTAACAAGAGACATAGCATTAGCGTTTAATTCTTATTACGATTTAGACTTTTTTCCTTTGCCTGAACCTCAAATTTTTGGTTTAGCATCAAGAGTAATGAGCTTAAGAGATGGATTATCTAAAATGAGCAAATCAGATGTTTCAGAATACTCTAGAATTAGTCTTAAAGACACAGCAAGTGAAATAGGCCTTAAACTTAAAAAAGCTAAATCCGATACTAATCCAATTCCGCTCTCTAAAGAAGAGCTTGAAGATAGACCTGAGGCTAGTAATTTAATTGGAATTTATGCTGCTTTATCAGAAAAATCAGAAATTGAAGTTTTAAATGAGTTTGGCGGTAAGGGCTTTGGGGTTTTTAAACCCGCTCTTGCCGATTTGGCAGTTTCAGTTTTAGAGCCCATAAATACAGAATTAGTAAAACTTTTAGATGATAAAACGTATTTAAAAATGATTTTAAAGAATGGTTCTGAAAGAGCAAAAGATATATCAAGCAAGGTTCTTTCTGATGTTTATAAAGTAATGGGATTTATCAGATAATTTATAATGTCTTGAAATCATTTCAATTTTTCCCCATATTAATATTATTAATTTAAAATGATAGGAGGGTTAAATGTTTATACAAACCGAAGATACTCCAAATCCGTTAACAATAAAATTTCTTCCTGGCAAGGAAGTTATGAAAACAGGAACTGCGGACTTTAAAAATAATGAATTGGCAGTGAACTCGCCCTTAGCTTTGAAACTATTTGAAGTAGATGGTGTTGACGGTGTTTTTTTAGGAAGCGATTTTATTTCTGTAACAAAGAAAAAAGAAGAAGAATGGTTTTCTTTAAAACCATCTATCTTAGGAAAAATTATGGAACATTATGCAAGCGGAGAAGTTGTTCTTAAATTAAATCAAAATGAGAAATCGGTTTCTGAAATAGAAGATAGCGATACTGTTCAACAGATTAAGAAGTTATTAGAAACAAGAGTAAGGCCAGCGGTAGCCATGGACGGTGGTGACATTCAATTTGAAAGTTTTGAAGATGGAATTGTAACTTTACTAATGAAGGGGGCTTGTTCCGGATGTCCAAGTTCTACAGCCACTTTAAAAATGGGGATTGAAAATATGTTAAGGCATTATATTCCTGAGGTTCAGGAAGTCCGTGCTAGCGGAATATAGACAATCTTATAGCAAGAGAAATGATAGAATTACTGATTGAAAAAAAATCGCAATAGAAATTTTACTTTTAGACTAGACTTAATTATAATTTTTATAGTTATTTTATTAGGTCCTGCCATAGGTCTGCTTATATCCAAAACGGATCTGTTGGACAAAATTGAACTATTAAAAATTTTGAAACCTGAAGTAGCGGTTCATGAACAAATATTATTAAATCCAAATCATAAAATTTTTTTTAGTTCAACCAAATCAACAGATCTCGAAGTTTTGCTAGAACAAGTTGGTTTGGATTATTCAAAAGTATTAAATTTAGAAAATCTATCTAATCTTAATCTTCTATCTTTGCCTAAAGATTTATCAACAATAGAACCAACATCAAGAAGAAAAAAAATTTTCCTATCTTCAATTTTACCACTAATTGTAAATTCTAACTTGGAAATACTTAACCATAGAAAAGCATTATGTGAGGCTATTAAAAAAAATGATTATGAAAAAAAACAAATAATAGCTAAAAAATATAATATTGATCTTTCCACTATTGAAAATTTAATGATAGATGACACATTAATCAGACATATTGACGCTATTCCTATTTCTTTAGCCCTGTCACAAGCTGCTGTTGAAAGTGGATGGGGAACTTCAAGATTTGCATTGCAGGGTAATGCGCTTTTTGGTCAATGGGTTTGGAATGAAAGTAAGGGAATTAAACCAAAGCTTGCTTCTGATAAAAATGCTGTGGTTAGAAAATTTGAAACCTTAGGTGAGTCTGTAAAAGCGTATTTATTAAATTTAAACACACATTTTGCATATTCAGCAATGAGGGCTAAAAGAAAAAGAAATTGCAGTCAAAAAAAACTAATTAGTGGATTTGTTTTAGCAAATTGGATGGGAAACTATGCTATAACTCGTGATGAATATATCAAAACCCTAAGATTGGTTATAAAGACAAATAAGCTAGAGCTTTTAGATGATTTAATTTAATAAAAACTGTCTTCCAAACCAATGCCATCTTCCATCTGGTCCTGGGAAAGTACAATTAACACGATGTCTAGGTCTGTAGAATAATTTATCTGATCTGACTTCGACTCTTTTTCCTATTAATGTTACTTTAGCTTCGCCTATACCGCTGACAAAACATTGCAATTGATTAATTTGAGGAAAATCTTTTTCTATAGTGAAACCATAAGAGGGAGGGTTCTGGATTAAAACAGGGTTTTTGGGATGAATTTCGCTAACTACGAACGGCAATGAGCCAGCCGCCAGTAAAAATCTATCAAGACTGCCATATGATTCATTCATTGCAAATCTA
>Ga0066849_10000697_pt1 | contig 13598 bp, 13 predicted proteins | sample ETNtaG_9_FD_65492 | JGI IMG/M metagenome (GOLD analysis project Ga0066849, IMG submission 65492) | Marine microbial and viral communities from oxygen minimum zone, Eastern Pacific Ocean - ETNP201406SV69 | ecosystem: Environmental > Aquatic > Marine > Oceanic | place: Pacific Ocean: Eastern... | reverse complement strand
CTCAGAAACATCGGAACATCAAGTTCATTTTCTCCAGCATGCTTTACCCAATATACTTCTTTCTTGAATCCGGCTGGTTCCTCATCCATCCTCAATTCAGATGGATCTACACCAGCATCTCTTGCAGCCTTTAGTAGGGCAACCAATCTATTCTCCTTCTCTAGTAGATCTTCAGGAATTAACAGTGGGAAGTGTACTTCATCATGCCCTGTCCTCTCCATCTCAGCATGAGTAAGTGCATCGATTCTCTTCATTGCCTTCCACCCATATGGCCTCCATACATCCATTCCCTTGATTGGATAACGCTTGTCAACAAGGTCGGCAATCTCGACTATTGCTGGATACCACGCATTAAAGTCAGACTTCGGCGGGATGCCCCGCTTTGCCTTGTCCGGACCTGCCATCGATTAATGGCCATCGACGCGGAACTTCAAACCTACGCCCTAAGTAAGCCATCAATGGCTACTCCAATGTGATTAGTATCATTCAATTTCTCAATATCAGTAGATGTCACCCATAATGCTCTTGGTCCATCTCCATCCAATTGAGATAAGTCATTGGCAACTACTGCTGAAACACCTGACCGTTCAATCTGTTTTCTCGCAGCATTTACCAATTCTTCTTCATTTGATCCACTAAGTAATTTGAAACCGATTATATGTCCATTACCTCGACCTTTGGAAGAAAGCCATCCTGGAATCTTATCGAGTATCTTTTCAAAAGGTGTCAGATTTATCACCGCATCATTCCCTGAAGTCATTTTTCCTGAATGAGAATCAGAAACTACGAAATCAGAAATCGCAGCAGCACATACAACTGAATCAATCAACATCTCATCATTCTCAATTATATCCTTAATCCAGCATTTCATTGCAGCAGGATCCATTGAACGAATAATAGGAAAACAAATTGTTGAGGGTACAAACGACAAACGTCCAGCCAAGACACATACTTGATGCCCTTTACGATACAAATAATCTGCAATCATCCAACCAGTTCGACCTGTAGAACGATTTGAAATGGTTCTCACATCATCGATTGGAGTCTCGGTTCCGCCAACCACCAATAACACGTTTCTACAACTTTCATCGCGATTCACAATGTGTGCCAAGCGGGATACAATATCCTCTGGACTAGGTTGTTTTCTCCTTCCTTCTTCAGATTCAGAAATAAGTACGGAACATCCTCTTTCCTCAATTCTATTGATTAAATCAGATGTTACTGGATCATCAAAAAGATCGTCATGCATTGATGGAACCAATAGTATTGGAGTATTATTCCCTGTTGCGGCTGCAAGAGCCATTGCCAAAGGAGTGTCCATTACTCCATTGGCATGTTTCGAAAGTGTGTTTCTAGTTGCAGGTGCAACAAGAATGGCATCAAAACCATCCAATTGTGGCATGTCTCCAGACCATTCCACGTCCACAGTAGCCTGAGTTGCCCAACGAACAGCCAAGGGGGTGATGACCTTGGTAGCGGCTTCAGTCATGATGACATGTAGTTCTGCACCATGCCTCCTAAGTTCTCTACCTAACCGAACACTCTCAACAGCAGCTATCCCACCTGTGATGCCGAGCAGTATCCTCCTTCCTTCAAGAGAAGTCCCCTGAGTAACGACGTCTACGTCCCTCGGCATGAAACGACGAAAGGGTACGTCCTCAATAGGTCGTCGATTACATAGAATGATGATGGTCACCCTCCTCCGCGGCTCATGAACGACTTGTCTGATGTCGAGTATGGGCTCAAACAGAGTCACAAACATCAATCGATTTTTCTAGTTCTAAATGGCCTCACCGCAGCATGGATTGTGGGGAGTTTAGGAAGCACCCTCATTGGGCCAGCATTTGCAATTGCTGGATTGCAAGGAATCTGTGCATTTCGCTTCACAAAAAGAGGTAGTGTCATTGGCATTCGTGCAGGACAAGTTGCATATCTCATGTCTTCCACAATTTTGGGATTAATGGGAATTGTTTGGTTAATGAATGGTGTAATGTTGGATGCAATATTGGTCATGATACTCGCAGGATTGGGCATTATACGGGTTAAACGAATGGAGAACCTGGATTACAAACAATGGTATTCGGGGGGCGCTGTTGCTCTTGCACATCTACGTTATACCGCAGATAATGAGGTCTTAGCATCATGTCCATCATGTGGAAGTTTACTAGGAATCGTTCTAGAGAAACTACAGGCTTCGGACACTTGCCCACATTGTAGCGACCCTTTGGTGCCATCAGCATATACTGAATCTGAATGACCCTTAACGTGATGCTAGATTCAATGTTGACCACATATCGGTAGGGACTTCCATTGAGAGTCTCAAACCACCAAGTGCGCCCAACATTACAGGATCATCGACGACATGAACGGTACAGTTTCCAATGTCTGCAAGTTTATCTTCAATCATTATGTTCAGACCAGTGATTCCAGAACCACCACCTGCTAGGATCATGTTATTCCTAAATTCATCATGGAATTCAGGATTGCTGTTCGCAATTAATTTCTTGACATTTCCAACAATTGGATCAACTATTGATTCACAAGCTGTCTGGACGCAATCAGTGATGTCCAACGCCATGGCTTTTCCTTCAATACTGAAATCTACAACAACAGGTTGGTCTGGGATTGCTGTTCGAACGAACGAGAATTGCTGCTTCCAACGTCGAGCCATGTCCTTAGTAATCTGAGCACCAGAATACTTCTTTTGAATTGCTTCAATTAGAGTGTTATCGATATGATCGCCAGCAAAACCAGTGTGCATCTGGTCATCAGGACCAGGTATTGTACCGTAAACACGAGCAATATCACATGTACCCGCACCGATATCAATAACGATGGTGTGCCCAATCATGTCCAAAGCATATGCAACAGCGAATGGTTCAGAAATAATCATTGCAGCATTGACGCTTCCAGAAGCTGCATTGAAAATTGCTGTTTGATCTGTGAATGAGGCTTCTGCTGGAGCTCCAATCACAGCGACAACGTTGTCGTAGTCTTCGGGGTCTGCAAGTGAGATTAGATGATTAATAAAATGAGCAATGAACTTCTTATCTTCAGCTGTATCCTTGATTACACCATGTTCTAATGGGCGGAACAAGTTCAGTGCAAGGCGGTTCTTGAGTGCCTCTTCTCCGAACAACACATCCTTCCCTAACATGTTTCTAGCGATGGGATCCTTGGGAGTCCCTACGACAGTGAGAACTTCTTCCTCATGCCCTGCGCTCGAAGTCAAAACGGAACGAAACGTTCCGAGGTCTATTCCAATGTATAAGTCGTTGTCACCAGCCATCTCAATCCAGCCTGTATCATGTGGTGCATGATTCGGTATATGAAGTCCGCGACATGAACAAAGTGCTTAGAAAAATTTTCAAACCCAATTCTGACATGGTTCACACCACCATCCGCCGTGGTCAGGAAGGTAAGGCGTCATACCATGACATGCTGGACACTCCTTCACAATTCCTTCACCAAAACGATTGATGAGTAATTGCATATGCTGCTCATCGCTTATTCCCAAATTTGCACGCATTATCCAAAGAAGTTCATCCTCTGAAGGAGTGATTACTCCATCATCAACTACTAGGCTGAGCATTTCTCTATAGTCTTCAATCGTCATCATTGCATCAACATCTATGACTCTTCCATCTCTTTCCAATAACATATTTTTTCCACCAGGATCATCTACAAAAATTACGACACTTGTAGGTTGAATTGAGGCATCTCTTGGTTCAATGACAATTGAATCTTCTGTGGACTCTGCATGAACAATAGTCGATTTTCTATTGATTATTGAGGCAATATTACGGCAGGTATCTGGTATAGCACGGCCTACTCTCCAACCGCGATCATCGGTGGAATCCATTGAATAGAACTCAGTATCTCTTCCTGGGTACTCAACCCGAATCTCTTCTCCTCCATCAAAATCATTTCCAAGAATAGAAATTACTGCTAGTTCCGTAGCTACAATATTATCCTCATTATCGAATGAAATCATCAATGGTTTCCTCTCATCCTCTGCTGCATTAAAATGACCTGCCATTCCATCCATCCAACGATCTTGAAGGCGGCCAAGTGTTGCTTCTTGCTCCTTAGAAAGATCCGAATCAAGTCCTAGAACACCTCGAAGGCTGCCCTTCTCTAATTCTTGTTTGAACTCATCCACCTTTCGTGATTCATCCTGAATTGTTGCTCGAGCAGGACCTGAGGAAACTGCATTTGGGTCCTGCCATTCATATTGACATCGGACACATTGCAAATACCCAGTAATGGAAGAGGGTTGTGCATCTCCTCCACATCTTGCACAATCTCCTTCCTCATCTACCTGTAGATTCTTCTTCGCTTCATCGCGTCCACCACGGTTGAACATGGTCCTCCACAGGACGTTGCTCAAATAGGAGTTGCGACTGTCACACTCTCTCTAAAATGGTAGCAATTCCCATTCCACCACCTATACACATCGTAGCAAGACCATATCTACCACCAGTTCTCTGTAACAAACTGGCTGTTTTCCCTACAATCCTTGCTCCAGAAGCACCCAAAGGATGTCCGATAGCAATGGCTCCCCCATCATGATTGATTTTTTCTTCAGGTAGATTCAATTTATCTATACAGGCCAATGATTGGCTGGAAAACGCTTCATTTAATTCAATCACATCGAGGTCATCCACAGTAAGTTCTGCACGATTGAGCGCGATTCTCGTTGCAGGAATTGGCCCAAGCCCCATCTCGTCAGGATGAACGCCTGCTACCGCTGCAGACACTATCCTCGCCATCGGTTTGAGGTCATGCGATTCGACTGCACTTTGGGATGCAATGAGACTGAATGAGGCACCATCAGTTAGAGGAGAGCTAGTGGCTGCCGTAACGACACCGTCATCAATGAATGCTGGCTTAAGTCCAGCCATGGCCTCTAGCGAGGATTCACGCATACAACCGTCGACATCAACGCCGTAGGTTTCATCTGTTGAACAAATTGTAGTGACCTCTTCGTCCAGAAAACCATTCTTCTTCGCTAGGATTGCCTTCTGATGGCTGGTGAGAGCAAAATTCTCCTGTCGCATCCTAGAAATCGAGTGACGTTCTGCGACATTTTCAGCCGTAAGCCCCATGCTAATGTAGGCATCCGGCATAATTTCCTCTAGGAAAGGCGATGGCGAACGATTGAAACCACCTCGCTGAATTCGACTCATCGATTCAACACCACCGCAGAGGAATAGGTCACCCCATCCACGTGCAATCATTCCAGCAGCAGTATGCATCACTTGCATAGAAGAACCACAGAGACGGTTTGTGGTCATCCCAGGAAGGTCCGGAGGCCCTTTGAGATAATGAGTGACAATCCGTCCAATATTGAGGCCCTGTTCACCTTCAGGATATGCACATCCAACCATTACATCATCCAATGAACTTGGATCAACACCTGTCCTATGCAAGAGAGCATGTGCCACTTGGCCTGCCATATCGTCAGGCCTAATGTCCTTCAATTCGCCTCGATGAGCACGAGTGAAAGGAGATCGAACATAGTCGCATACGTAGGCCTCCATATGATTCCCTGAGATACAATTAGGCATGAATGTGCCGAGAAATTTCCACCAAAACACCCAATCGGCTTATGAACGGAGTTTGATTGGCCCAGTTTGGTCGATATGATACGCGAATGCAATCTCCATGGATACTTTACCGATGACCAGCTATGTCCTGCATGTAATTCCGAAGGGAAATTTATCATGAGAACAGGGGAACGTGAGACGATTGGACGTCGACTTGCAAGAACCTGTCGTCACGATCCAGAACGCCTAGGACTCGAGATGGATCTAAACGGATGGGTAGACATCCGCGAACTTGTTGATGCTCTGAGAGATAAAGAGAGTCGCCGATTCGGACGATGGCTTAGACCTCATCACGTTAAGGCAGTCGTTGAATGCGATAAAAAGGGGCGATACGAAGTAAGAGGGAACACCGTTCGTGCAACCTATGGCCATACTGTAGAAATCGAATTAGATTTACCAACTGAGGATATTCCATCAGCCCTATTCTTCCCTTGCTCTGACGAAGATTTAGCAGTAATCATGGACATTGGAATCCTCCCAGGGAATCGAAGTCATGTTCACTTATCACAAACTGTCGCAAAGGCTGCAGAAGCAGGACGACTTGGAGGGCAGAAGTTACGTCGCCCAGTTATTCTTGAAATTGATACTGCACAGATGACTGCTAACGGAGACACTGTTTGGAAAGCAGGTACAACTGTGTACTTGGCGGAAAAAGTAGAGCCTCAATACCTAGACCGTGTAGAAGAAGAAGATGGACGATTATCTCCACTTATTTCCAAATGGGAAGAAGAAGAGGAAGAATAATCAGAGTTCATGTCCACAAGATGGGCAAAAGTCTAGATCGGCCTCTAGAGGTTCTTCGCACTTAGGGCAGCCGTCGCCTTCTATTCGAGTACTAGGCATATTATCTGATGATTCAATTAAACGAGTAGATGAATCAACTTCGTCAAAAATTCTTGATTTTAATTCCTCTCTAATCTCAACCGCTGCACCGAAATCTAATGCCTCTTGCAGTGCAATGTCGATTCGAGTCCGAATACGTTCACGTTCCTCAGGATCCACGACAGAATGTAATTCATTACGGCGGGCTTGAAGGTATCTCCTGAACTCATCTACGGTGGGTGCCATGCCCATCCGAAGATGTTAGCCATCATCAATCTGTGTGCGCACCATGATGAACAACAACATCGTCCGATGTACATGGAGGGGGGCCGAAAGGTAGTTCTGAAACTAGGCGGGGGCCTTCTGACCAACAAGAAAGGGGTTTGTTCACCAAACATAGAGGCGATTGAGAAATCTGCCCGAACTATAGCTGAACTAATCTACCAAGGATGTAAGATTGCATTGGTTCATGGTGCTGGTTCGTATGGGCATGCAAAAGCAAAAAAGTGGCGATTAACTGAAGGTAGAATAGACGATTTATTTAGTCCAGATGGGGAAACAAAAACACAAGAACAAGCGGTCGAACAGGTGCGCTCAGATATGAAAGAACTCAACCAATTATTAACCTCAGAATTTACTAATTTAGATGTTGATTTCAATGTCTTCCACCCACACCTTTGGGCTAGTGGTACAGGTCCCGAATTCTCAGGTGATTTGAGTTTCCTAGATTCAGATGTTTTGACTATTGTTCACGGAGATGTAGTCGATGACCCCATCCAAGGTTTTGGGATTCTATCTGGTGATGACCTCATGTTCAGAATAGCTACTGAATGGAGGGATGTAGATTCATGTGTTTTCGCGTTGGCTGATTGTGATGGCATAATGTCACATCCACCAGACAATCCAAACTCAATACTGATCCCCTATTGGGACATGTCCATGGGTTTTGGTGGAAAACACGATTCAGAACATGACGTTACAGGAGGAATCGAATACAAAGCAATTCGAGCAGCACAAATTTCTGAAACCGTCAGCAATGTCTGGTTCGTAGACGGTACAAGGCCAGAAAGGGTATTCGACGCATGTATCGGCTCTGAATCGGTTGGCACGAGGATTCTATCTAACCCCGTTCGATTATAGGCGAGACCACACATCGTGAGACAGGAGGGGAGGCAATATGAGGGAACCAGTATTACTCGAAGGCGAAGACCCTGATCAGGCAGGAATGATGGATGAGATGTGCATTCTCGTCGATATTGAAGATACTCCTATTGGTTCTGCTTCCAAATTGGATTGCCATAGGGGGGCAGGATTACGGCATCGTGCATTCTCCGTACTAATTTTTGACTCACAAAACCGTTTACTATTACAAAAAAGAGCTAGTGACAAAATCACATTCCCTGGTGTATGGGCAAACTCATGTTGCAGTCATCCTCTAGACATCGAAGGGGAAAGAGAAACCGAAGATGCCAGTGGAGTGAGGAATGCTGCCATTAGGAAGATGGAACAAGAGTTAGGAATTCCTGCCGGAACTATTCCTGCCAAAGATCTTGTTTTCGTTACACGAATGGAATACATGGCGAGAATGAATGATATTTGGGTCGAACACGAAATTGATCACATTATGGTTGTTCGAGCAGATGTAGATGTGGATCCCAATCCAAATGAAATCGAAGAAACAAGATGGGTTAGTCAAGATGAACTTGCTTCAATGGTGGAAGACCATAACGCAGGAAAATTGGTCATTGCACCGTGGTTCGAACTCATTAGAATCAACCTACTAAACAAATGGTGGAAAGATATTGACGACATGAATCCACATGTGGATGGCATGATTCATCGTTTCGTGGAAGAACGTCCAGATCGAGCTGGTCTTTCAATTATGGATCGACATCGCGTTGCTGCAGAGAAATGTATCGCCAGAGCAATTGAAAAAAGTACAGAACCAAGGTTAGGCGGGGCAATGATGCACCTGATCGAAGGTGGAGGGAAGCGACTTCGTGCAGTACTTCCAAGCCTAGTTGGGGAAGCTGTAGGCCACCATCACAATGGGCATCATGACCTAGGGGCAGCGATTGAGATCATTCACAACTTCACCTTAGTCCATGACGACATTATGGATAACGACCCAATCCGAAGAGGGCGTCCCGCAGTACACATTGCATACGACCTACCAACCGCAATCAATGCAGGAGATGCAATGCTGGCTCTTGCTTTTGAGATGATTGCAGAATCTCAAGACATCAAGGATGAAGTCATGAGAGATTTGGTTAGAGTGATTGGACGAATGGTTCGCAAAGTCTCAGAAGGTCAACAAATGGATATGGATTTTGAAAATAGATCCGATGAAGTATCTGAAGAAGAATATCTTACAATGATTTCAGGCAAGACGGCAGCAATGTTCGAAACATGCGCACAAACGGGTGCAATGCTAGCAGGTGCGAGTCAAGATATTCAGGAGACCTGTCGACTATGGGGGCTTGAGACCGGATTATGTTTCCAACTCATGGACGATTTAATCGACATTACAGGAGATACAGAAACTCTTGGAAAACCAGCAGGTAGTGATGTACTAGAAGGAAAGAGAACTCTGATGGCGATACATGCTCTCAATCAAGATCCTAACAAACTCCCAACATTCCATGCTATATTTGGGAACGGGGAAGAAGGAGCTGAACGGCTGTCTGAAGCAATTTCAGAAATGGAAAATGTTGGATCCCTTGAATATGGAAAAAAGAGAGCGATGGAACATCATGCAGAAGCCCATGGTCACCTTTCCAAACTACCTCCTTCAAAATCTAAAACCGTGCTAGAAAATCTAACTGATTGGCAGTTAGAACGTATGTCCTAGATTTAATCAAAGTCCAAAGGTGAATCCAGAATCAACTTTAGCAATCAATGAGGGAAGAACCTCTCTATAATCTCCAATAATTGCTGCGTCAGACGACTGTACCATTGTACAATTCTCATCAGTATTGATTGAAATAATTCGTGCACTATCCTTCATCCCTGCCATGTGTTGAGGTGCTCCACTGATTGCAACGGCGATATAAACAGGGGGCCTGACGCTCTGGCCAGTCTGTCCGATCTGTCGAGTACTCGGAGCATATCCTGCATCTACTGCGGCTCTGCTGGCAGCCCATTCTGCATCAATGCCCTTTGACTTGAGTGATTCAGTCAATTGATGGATTTCTCTGAACCCAGTCTGTCCGCAAGGAATACCACCGGAAATGATAATCTTACTATGACCCAATTCAACTCTTTCACCACCCCCACGGCGAACTTCGATAACTTCGACATCGAAATCACTGTCTGTCCAGTTTGGTGTGAATTCCTCAACTACACCTGACCTTGAAGAATCTGCACTAGGAGCAACGAAAATCCCTGGGCGGGCTGTAGCCATTGCAGGCGCCCACAGTTGTTGAGGATTAGACATGATACAAGCTAATTTGGATTCACCAAATGAAGGACGATGAGCTTCAAGCATGTGAGTAGTGACTGTGTTTGTTTTACGATGGTAGTAAGGACCAACGCTCAACTTAGTACAATCCGCAGTAACTCCTGCATCAACACGACTTGCTACACGAGGAGCAAGATCTCTACCAGTAGTTGTTGCCCCCATCAGTAGAATCTCAGGTCGATGGACGTTCAATAGATAATCAGAGAGGGCTCGTGCGAAAGGAAGAGTTGTGAAATTTTCAAGTCGGGGATCTGTGACTACAACTACCTTGTCTGCTCCCAATGAAATCAAATCCTGTGGTGCAGAACCAACGTCGTGATGAATCAGAATAGCGGTTAGAGAAACTCCTAATTGGTCAGCCATCTCCCTTCCTGGTCCAATGAGTTCACGTCCTACATTGAGTAATTCACCGTCAACCATCTCTGCAAAAACCATGACTCCTTCAGAGGATGTTGCATCACTAAAACGCTGAATAGTTGCATCTTCAGGCCAATCTGTCATTCCCATCCCTCCACTATAGATTGAATGCTTTCAACATCTGTAATCTGAAGATCACGAGTGGCTTTCTCAACTTTAGGTGCTGCAGCAACAATTGTAGGAGAACCAGAAAGCCCAATCTTCGCTTCATCTAATCCAACATCATCCGCAGACAAAAGTCGGAATATCGGTGCACCTTCCTTGAATACATCCTTACCACGGTCATCTTTGGTAACATGTTTCTTTACTGTTACTGCAGCCTTCATATTTCGACCCCTTAGAGGAGCTGCAGTAGGAGCGATAGATAACATACAAGGAAGAGGCAATCTAAGGTCCATACTTCCACCCTCAACAATCCTACGAACTGTCGCAAAGGATGAGTCGATCTCACATGTCTCTGCTAATGTCACTTGAGGAATACCTAGATTCTCAGCAACTTGACTAGGCACATGTGCAGTGTCTCCATCGGTAGTTTGCCGTCCACCCATTATGACCCAATCATTTCGATCAGATGCGTAACCAAGATGTTTCAGAGTGCCAGACAATGCATAACCCGTAGACCATGTGTCTGAACCTCCAAGTTTCCTATCCGACAAAAGGACTGTTTCATCGACACCTCGCTCCAATGCTGTAATGTGAGACATTTGGAAATTCGGAGGGCCCATTGAAACAACAACTACTCGTCCACCATATGCATCTTTGAGTGAAAGTGCCAATTCAAGTGCATGTTGACAGTCTTGGTTAATCTGGCTAGGGGCCGATGCTCTGTCGAGTGTGCCTTCGGCAGTCACCCTCATCTCCTTAGGCTTTGGAACCTGCTTCAGTAGCACTACATAATCCATCATTAATACCCCATCAACAAGATGTTCTCGCCACCGGAATTCGGCACTTGAACCCTATGCCTCAACAATTGATTCTCATGTAGCCACCAAAGCAATCCAAGCCACACCTCCAAAGACAACAACATCGAGGACAGCATGACATGCCCATGCGGGCCAAATGGAATTATGACGATGATAAAGCCAAGAAAATGCAACACCTCCAACGCCCACTGCTGAAGCAGCAAGTAATGCAATCCAAACTGGAGCGACCAATGCTACGGCAACAAAATGATGGAGAGTAAAAGCAAAGACCGATAGGGCCCCAGAACGAAGAGGATCGCCATTGAATAGAGTAGATGCCTGTTCTGTAATGAACCACCTGTACACATATTCTTCGATTACACTGTTAACAAAGACCCAGAACAAAACTGCTGGAATCACCATCGCCCAGGAATCCAAGCCCACAGCTCGAATTGAAGCCCCAAGATTCTCAATATCTACATATGGCCTAGCGAGTAAAAAAGTGACTCCCAAAGTAATCGAAAGCACTACCCCTATTCCAAGGCCTTCTGCCCAAGGACGAAAACCAGAATCTTCCGGTAATCTTGATGCCCCATATTCCCCCCCATCAATCCGGGTATGCCAAAAGGTCGGGAATCCAAGGATCCAGACCTTGCATAATGCCCAGATTGCAAGACCAATAAATGCTAACCCAGCAATATCTGATTCTGCAAGAAGGCCATTCGAAATTACGCCAATCGAAGGAGCGGGGACCAATAGTAGCAAAGCCCAGCCAGGACGTTTTTTACCCCCCTCCATAAGCAAAACTCATTGTTTTCACTCTTGAAATATCCTATTCCATGGGGGCAACCGTCATAGGCAGCCAATTCACGCCCCTGAGCATGACAACTCAAACACCGATACGAGTTGCCGTCACTGGAGCGGCTGGAAACATTGGATACGCCTTGTTGTGGAGAATCGCAAGTGGAGATTGCTTTGGAACAAATCAACCAGTAATTCTGCAGTTACTGGAAATCCCCCCTGGTATGCAGCGCCTTGATGGTGTGATTATGGAACTAAGAGATTCAGCGTTTCCGTTGGTTCACGACATTATAGGCACCGATAACGCAGAGATTGCGTTTAACGATGCTGATGCGATATTCCTCGTTGGTTCACGCCCGAGGACAAAAGACATGGATAGGTCAGACCTAGTTGCTGCCAACGGACCTATCTTTGTTGGCCAGGGCAAGGCAATAGATGCAGTAGCTTCACGCAATGTCAAAGTTATCACTGTGGGTAATCCCTGCAATACCAATGCGCTGATCGCCTCAGCCAACGCACCAGGCATATCCTCTCGACAGTTTACCGCCATGACACGCCTCGATCAGAATCGTGCGGTAGGTCTGATGGCTCAACGTGCTGGCGTCCCAGCATCGAAGGTTCAGGACGTATTCATCTGGGGTAACCACGCGAACACGATGTACCCTGACCCACGTTTTGGGACTGTCGACGGTAAATCAGCTACCGATTTGTTCGATAGTGATTGGCTCCAAGGTTCCTTCCTCGATACCGTAGCGACACGTGGAAAATCGATTATTATGGCCCGCGGTGCCTCTTCCGCCGCATCTGCGGCATCGGCTGCTGTGGACCACATGCGTGACTGGTGGCAAGGATCGAACGGGCGTATCGTATCCGTCTCGCTGCGTTCAGAGGGCTGGTACGGAGTACCCGAAGGGATTGTGTTTAGTTTCCCATGCCGATGCGAAGGTGGACAAGTGACTGTGGTAGAAGACCTCCCAGTTGACGCGTTCGCACAGGCGAAGATTGACGAGAATGTCGCTGCACTTCTCGAAGAACGTGATGCAGTAAGTGACCTTCTAGGATAATCATTTCAACACATTTCATAATTATAATTTTGATTCTTGAATAATCGTCGGGTTGATGACTGACTGCCCCCGCCTTAGGGCATGGGCCTGCGTCATCTTCACCTGGAGCATGATGGTAAATTGCTACTCGTGGATGCTGATGGAATTGGTCCACAAATACCAGTTCCAGGACGAACAGACACCGGAAAAGAGGGGTGGATTATCCGTTTACCTACAGAAGAAGAAGTAGAGAAAATGGGAATCAAATGGAATCAAAAAAGAATCAATACAATGGATAATGGGACAGATATCTACTCTGTAATATACGCCACTCCAATCATTGATTGGCCCGCAAACTGGGCATGGAAAGATTATGTCATATCCGACTCAGCCGTGCATCCTCTCGCTAGAGAATCAGTATATCGTACAATGCATCGATTGGTGTCCAAAGTAATCATCAGGGATACAGATGGCCTGGTCTTACTGGGCAAGGTTCTAAGAGGACATTTCAAGGGATTCTGGACATTACCTGGAGGATATCTGG
>Ga0066849_10000696_pt1 | contig 13610 bp, 11 predicted proteins | sample ETNtaG_9_FD_65492 | JGI IMG/M metagenome (GOLD analysis project Ga0066849, IMG submission 65492) | Marine microbial and viral communities from oxygen minimum zone, Eastern Pacific Ocean - ETNP201406SV69 | ecosystem: Environmental > Aquatic > Marine > Oceanic | place: Pacific Ocean: Eastern... | reverse complement strand
TATAACTACAGCATTATTTACACTACCGCCCAAAGCAAGATTATTTTTTCTCAAATTTTCTATGTCTTTAACAAACCCAAATGTTCTTGCTCTACTAACTTGACTTAAATATGACACAGATGAAAAATCAATTTCGGAAGATTGCGTTGTCTCGTTAAATGCAGGATGATCAAAATCAATTGTAAACGCAACTTTGAAACCATCAAATGGTTCAATTTTTGCCCATTTCTCATCTTGTTTAACTTCTATTGTCTTTTTAATTTTGATAAATTTTTTTGGAGTATTTTGTTCTTTTATTCCTGCTGACTGAATCATAAAAACAAATGGTCTTGCGCTACCATCCATGATAGGAACTTCTGGCCCATCTAATTCAACTAGAGCATTATCTATGCCTAATCCTGCTAAAGCAGATAATAAATGTTCAACTGTTGAAATTTTTACAAGCTTATTTGATAAAGTAGTAGATAATCTAGTATCGTGTACATTTTCTAAAGTGGCTTTAATGGGATTGCTAGCAATATCAGTCCTAACAAATGTTATGCCTGTATTAATTGGTGCTGGATTTAAACTTAAAGATATCTTCTTTCCAGTGTGTAAACCTACCCCTGACGCCTTAATTTGGCTTGATAATGTCCTTTGTTTTAGCATTTTTTGTTTATTTTATAAGGTTTTTGATTAAATGTTAAGCATAATCAATCGACTTATCTAAAAAATTTTTACCCCATAGTTTAAGACAAAAAAGTAGAATTAAAGTTCCTTTTGAAAATAAATAGATAATTTTTCCCACATTTTTATAAAATATGAGGAAAAAACATTGTCGGATTTTTTTCTATGTGGCATCCGCTGCAATTGTTCTTCTCTGTATAATAATAAACCTACCGCAGTTGCATATCTTGTTAATCCATTTAAGTTAGCTATACCTGGAATTGGTTTTGGGCTTCCAATCCTTGTGGGCAAAGAAAATTTAGTCTGTGCATAATCAGCTAGCCCAAAAAGTTTCGCTCCGCCACCTGTAAATACAATGCCAGCCGTAATACCTGTTGAGTAACCGCTGGACTCAATTTCTTGCTGTACTTTTAAAAAAATTTCATCAATTCTACAAGAAATAATATGCGTTAAAGTTGATTTGCTTATTTCGGTGTCTGGTTTTTCGTCAGATATAGAAGGTACTGTAATTATTTTTTGCTCTTCCTCCATACTATTAATTAAACTTCCTTCTTGAGTTTTTATTTCTTCTGCAGCATCCAACGATGTGCACAATCCTATTCTGATATCATTTGTTACCATTTGTCCTGCCACTGGTATAACAGAAGTATGTTTTATATCACCGTCAGTAAATATTGCGATATCAGTTGTACCTCCTCCAATATCAACTAAACATACACCCAGTGATTTTTCCTCTTCACTTAAAACAGCGTAACTCGATGCAACTGGCTGTAATACATATTGGTCAACAGTTAAAAGACTATTTTCTATGCATTTTGTTAAGTTTTTCTTTGCCGTTGATGAACAAGTTATTAAATGTACATTTACTCCTAATCTTTTCCCAGCCATACCTATGGGTTCTTTAATACCTATTTGACCATCTATGGTAAAATATTGTGCTATCCTATGCAGCACTTCTTGATCACCGGGTATATCAATATCACAAGCTGCATCTATTACCTTTTCTTTATCTTCAGCTGTTACCTCATCATTAAGAATATTTATTTCAGAATTTCCATTATAGCTTTTTATATGATTTCCAGCTATTCCAGTCGTAATAGTTTCAACCTTAAAACCTGACATTGTAGTTGCTTTGTCTTTTGCTCTTCTGATACTTCGAACGGTGGTAGCAATTTCAGAAATTACCCCTTTATTTAAACCATCACAACTTTCTTGTCCAACTCCTATTATTCTCAAATTATCATCATTATCATAATCTGCAACCAAACATAGAACTTTTGTTGTTCCAATATCCAAAGCTATCATAACTTCGTTTTGAGAATTTTTAGCCATGCTTAATAATAACATTATTTAATGTACAGCAAAACCAGTAGGGTATCTTAAATCTACATTGACTGGCTTTTTTGACTTATATGTTGCTTGGAATTGATCATAAACAGAAACAAATTCCTCAAGTCTCGATTGATGGTTTGAATATCTAGAAACTATATTTAAGTTTTTAGATTTAATAAATATCATACTATTTTTATTATGTAACGATGTAATTTCTATATCTAAATCTAATAATATTTCATTAATTGATATATACAACCCATACATATGCTTATGTGAATATTGGTCACTTGAAATTTTTAAAATATTGTTGATAGGAAGATTGGGTGTAATGAAAAAATCTCCATCATAATTAACATATTTTTTATTATTCCATAAGTACATAGCTTTATGCTCTATAATTTTAATTGTAATATTTTTAGGGGGATTCAAAATTATTTGTGCATTTTTTATCCAAGGTTGGTTTTCTATCAAAATTTTTAATTCTCTTAAATCTATGTCATACATTTCTAACCCAATAAGAGATTTCATGGTTGTATCCAAATATTTTTCATTTGCATGCATTAGATCAGATTCTAAAGAAACTTCCTTAACTGGATTAGAGCCTAAAAAAAATTGATAATTATATAAAGCGAGTATTAAGAAAAATGTTACTATAAAGATAATTTTTTTCATATTAACTATTTAATAATAATTCTACTAACTGTAGATATGTATATCCTTTTTTCTTAGCAGACATAGGAACAAGACTGTGGCTAGTCATTCCAGGTATAGTATTAACCTCTATTAAACTAATTTCATTATTATCAATAAAGAAATCTACTCTACCCCAACCTTTGCAACCAAGAACTTGAAAAGCTTTTAGGCATGTTGATTCTATTTTTTCTAGCATGTCAGGTTCAAATGTAGGAAAAGTAAAACTAGTATCATCGTCTATATATTTTGCTTGATAATCATAAAATTCTCTTTTTGTTTCAATTTTAATTATGGGGAAAACAATGTCACCAATTATTGGCGCTGTATATTCATAACCTTCGACATATTCTTCTACAAAATATTCATTATGAGAATTTACAGATGATACACTCATAGATAATTCTTTTGAATTATTTAAAATTTTTATGCCTACGCTTGACCCTGATTTATCAGGTTTTAATACATATTTATTTGTACCACTAAAAACTAAATTCTCATGCTCAATAATATTTCCAATGTAACCTGGAGTTTTTAACCCATTATCTAACCATTTTAATTTAGTCATAATTTTTGAGAAAGATACCTTTGATGATTTAGTATCTGAGCCAACATAATTTACCCCAATATCATCTAACCATGATTGAACAGTGCCATCTTCTCCTCCTGTTCCATGTATTAGATTAAATACAATGTTAATTGAGTGTTTGTGTACAAAGTTTATTAAATCATCTTGATTATTTTTTAAATCACATAAAAAAACTGAATATCCAGCATCTTTTAGAGTTTTAAAAACTACCTCGCCACTCTCAAGAGAGATTTCTCTCTCACTAGACCATCCTCCATAGAGAATACCGATACTGGTGTCTTTATTTATTTTTGTCATTTTTTAATATATACATATTTCGCTTTCAAGATTTATTTTATTACGAGAATATATTTCTTTTTTAATAATAGATATAAGTTTTTCTAAGTCTAAACAAGTGCCTGTTCCATCGTTTATAAAATAATTACAATGTTTTTTAGATATATATATACCCCCAAACTTTGTTAATAATAATTTATCTTTGTGTATTAATGAGTCTATTAAGGCACTTGCAGAAATTGATGATGATGGATTTTTAAAAATACACCCCGATGACCATTGGTGGATAGGTTGTGTTGATTTTCTTTTCGTAAAATAACTATCCAATAAATAATTTTTAAATTTTAAATTTGCATTTATTTTAAAATAAACATCTATGAAGACTTTAATATCATTCATTTGAACTCTTCTATAAGAGGTTTTAAAACTACTTTTAGGTAATTTGACAATATTAGAATTTTTATCTATCACTGTTACATATTTTACTAAATCCCATATCTCTTGATTGAAAGCCCCTGCGTTCATAGTTAAAGCGCCACCTACAGTGCCTGGTATGCCATGAAGAAATTCAAATCCGGGTATTTTATTTTTATGCACAAATTTAGCTAATCGTGCACATGACGTGCCAGCGCTTGCGTATACGTTTTTAGTGCCTATTAAAGATAGTGATTTCTTAAATTTTTTTAAACAAATTAAATCTCCTAGATAGCCATTATCCTTAAAAGCAATATTTGAACCATTGCCAAGAATAATAGTTTTCTCTTTCTTTAATACTTGTTTTAGGTTTTTTAAATCATCCATATTTTCAGGAAAATAAATTATTTTTGCATTACCACCCAATCGTATTGTTGTATATTTCTTTAACGATATATTTTTTAAGATTTTCATAATTATTTTTTAATTAAATTCAATGAATTTTCCACTATAATATTTATTGTGTCTTTTGGAAATATAGTTTGTATATTTTTTGCTAATGCATAAAGTCTTTTTTGGTCATTAAACAATATATTTATCGTAGTTATAAAATTTTCAATAAAATCATCTTTTTGCTCTAATAAAATTGTGGCTGAGTTTTTAGCCAGGTATTGTGCATTAATTAATTGATGATTATCTGTCGCATAAGGAAAAGGTATGATAATAGATGCTCTTCCTATTTTTGCAATCTCTGATATTGAAGTTGACCCGGCTCTACAAACAACTAATGTCGCCCAATTAAAACATTTATCAATGTCATTGGTAAACTCTAATACTTCAGCGTTTATTTTATTTTTTAAATATTTTTCCTGTACTATTTTTTTATTATCAAACCCACATATATGCTTAACGCTTATATTATTATTGTCAAAATTAGATATAGCAAATGGCAAAGTATTATTAAAAAATAAAGACCCTTGACTACCCCCTAAAATTAAAATGTTAATTTGAGACTTGCTATCAGAATATATGGACTCTGGTGGCTCTAACTCATTAAAATTATCTCTAACTGGATTACCTGTATGAATAATTTTGTTGCTTTGTCTATTAAAGCTCATTGGAAATGTTTCAAATATTCTTTTTGACAAGAAGTAATTTATCTTATTAGCGGTGCCAGCAATTGAGTTTTGCTCATGAGTAACAACAGGTATGTTTAACACAAACCCGCTAATTGTTCCTGGAAGACTTACATATCCTCCAAATCCAAAAATTAGACATGGTTTATATTTTTTAATAATTATGAAAGATTCAACTATGGATACTAAAAAATTAAATAATCCGAAAATTTTTTTTAAAAAATTCTTCCCTCTTATTCCTTGAGACTTTACATGTTTTATTTGTATAGATTCATCTTGAATAACTTTATTCTCTAATCCATTCTTTGTTCCTATCCAAATAATTTTATACCCTTTTTTTATATATTCTATACTGAGCGTATAGGCTGGATAGACATGTCCACCAGTACCGCTCGAGAGTATTGCAATGTATTTCATTAATAACTCCTTTGCACTCCTTGGCTAATTTTTTGTCTATTTTCAATTTGTATTCTTATTAGCAGACCAATGCAGATAAACATTACTAACAAATTAGTCCCTCCATAACTTATAAAAGGCAAGCCCATTCCTTTTGTGGGCGCTAGACCGATATTTACCATTATATGAATTATAGCTTGAAAAGTAATAAGGAATCCTATCGTATAGGTTAAATTTGATGCAAAGAATAACCCATTTTGTCTAGATTTATTACCTAATCTAAAAATTCTTAGAAAAATAATAAAGAAAATTATTATGATTAACAAGGAAAATAAAAGACCAAGCTCTTCTGCTACTAAAGCAAATATAAAATCATTGTATGACTCCGGTAGATAGAATAATTTTTGAACACTTGACCCTAAGCCTAAACCAAATAAACCACCCTTTCCAAAAGCTAGCAAAGATTGTATAAGCTGAAAACCTGATCCGGTTGGATCATCCCATGGATTTAAAAAAGAAATAATTCTTTTTAATCGATAGGGTTGGAAAATTATCAAAGGTATTATTGCAAGTATCGCAATAAATATATATATAAAAAATTTTTTTAAGTTAAGGCCTGAAATTAGCATTAGTGAAAAAAAAGTTGCTATAAGCAAAATAACACTACCGAGATCTCTTTGAAATATAATTATTAAAGATAGAATTGCAACCATAAAAAGACATTTATTAAATGAGTCATTAATATTATTTCTTGTGATATAACCACAAACCCAAACCATTAAAAATAAACGAGAAATTTCTGCTACTTGTATTGTTATAAAACCTAAATCAAGCCATCTTTTAGCTCCATTAACTTCCCTCCCCAAGCCGGGTATAAAAATTATTATTGATAATAAAAATGACAATAAAAGAAATAGTTTTCCATAATCATTATAAAAACTTAATCTGACTCTACTTACAATAGATGCCAACATTAAACCAAGTATCAAAAATATTGAATGTTTAAAAATAAAAAAAAATGGATTAGATGTCTTTTGGTAAGAATAATCAAGTGTTGCAGAAGTTACCATTACAAAGCCTATTGCAGCAAGTACCGCAAAAGATAATATGAGCGTATGGTCAATATCTCTACTCTCGCTTATTAATATACGCTTTTTTATATAATCAATTAACAATATTTTCTACAGCTTTTATAAAAGCTATTCCTCTATCCGCATAATCATTGTACATATCAAAACTTGGGCTAGCGGGTGATAATAGGACAGAATCATATGGTTTGGCATGTTTTTTAGATAATGTTATTGCCTGATTCATATCCGCTACATCTAATGTTGGTACATTTGTATCCAGCTGTGTTTTTATGTAATCTTTGTTTTCACCTAAAAATATTATTAATTTAACTTTTTCATTAATAATATTTGAGAGAGAATTATAATTAATATCTTTTTTAGACCCTCCTAATATTAAAATAATGTTTTTATCAAGGAATTCTAAAGCTGCTTTAGTAGAATCACAATTAGTTGACTTAGAATCATTATACCAATTTGTATTGTTATGTGATTTTATACATTCTATTCTATGAGGGAGATACTTGTAGTGTTTTAGTTGGCTAAAACATTTATAAATATCAATCTCTAGAGTTTCTGACACTGAAAGAACAGCTAATATATTATATAGATTATGTATCCCTTTATATGCAAAACTATCATTATTTAAACAGACCGCTTCATCATTAAAAGTAATTTTTTGATTACGTTTATTATTTATTAAACAAGTATTATTATTATTTTCAATACCAAAAAATTTTATATCTTTTGAATAATCAATTATATTTTTTATTAGATTACTTGCTAAAATATTAGATGAATTTTTAAAGATGTTTTTTTTCGTATTTAAATATTTTTGAAAACTCTCATGTCTCTCAATGTGGTCATGCGTTACATTAGTAATAAGACTAACATGGCTTGTAAAATCAGTCATATACTCTAATTGGTAACTCGATAATTCAAGTATAATATATTTATAATCCTCCTTCAGAGTTAAAGGTGATTTCCCATTATTTCCACATGCAATGCTCTTATAACCACATCCATTTAATGCATGCTCTAACATTGAGACTACCGTTGTTTTTCCATTTGTCCCCGTTACAGATATAATCTTTGTTTTATTTTTTCTTTTGAATAAATCTATATCCGTAATAATGGGTATGGATAATTTAGAAATATCTTCTAATAATTGATGTTTTGGATTAAAACCAGGGCTAACTATTACCTCATCAATATTATTCAAAAAATCTTTAGGAGTTTTTAAAAAATACATTTTCTCTTTAATAGATTCATAATCTGATAATTCATCTATCATATTCTTATTTCTTGTATCAAATATTTTAAAATCGATATTATTATGCGTAAAAAAATCAATACAAGAACGTCCGGTTATACCCAAGCCTAATATTAATTTTTTCATTTTCATGTCATCTAATTTTTAATGAAGACAGAGCTATTAGAACAAATATAAAAGTAATTATCCAAAATCTTACGATTATTTTTGGTTCTTTTAAGCCTTTTTTTTCATAGTGATGGTGTATAGGAGCCATTAAAAAAATTCTTTGTTTGTATGCTTTGTAATATAATACTTGAATAATAACTGAAAGAGCTTCCATTACAAACACTCCTCCCATAATTGCATATATAATTTCTAATCTTAATAAAACTGCGATAGTTGCTAAAACAGCGCCTAATGATAATGAACCTGTGTCCCCCATAAAAACATCTGCTGGGTATGAGTTATACCATAAAAAACCTAAACCAGAACCAACAATTGCGCTAGAGAATATAGCTATTTCAGAAACATCAGGTAAATATGGTATTAGTAAATAATTTGCAATATTAAAATTTCCTTGGACGTATGAAAAAAGAACAAACGCGGCAGCAATTAAAATACATGGCAAGATAGCAAGTCCATCAAGTCCATCTGTAAGATTAACAGCATTGCTTGATCCTACTATTACAAATATACTCCAAGGTATGAAAAAAATTCCTAAATATAGAGAAAAGTTTTTTAAAAAAGGCAATGTTAGACTTAAATCAATAACATGAACTGCTGTATTATAAATATATATAACCACTATTCCAGAAACAACTGTTTGTAAAATAAACTTTGTCTTTCCTTTTATTCCATCGCTTGATGAATATAATAATTTCTGATAATCATCATAAAACCCTATCAAACCAAAAGATATCATTATAAAAGATAAAATCCAGATGCTTTTATTTAAAATATCAGCCCATAAAAATGTGCTAATTATAACTGACAAGATAATAATTGTTCCACCCATAGTTGGAGTATCTGCTTTATCTTCTATGTGCGACTCAGGACCATCGTCACGAATGCTTTGATATAGTTTATTATTTTTTAGGAAATTTATAATTATGGGTCCTGAAACAAGAGATATAAATAAAGCGGTAAGAGCTGCTAGTATGATTCTTAGTGTTAAATAGTGAAAAACATCAAATCCTAGATAAAATTGCGTAAGATAATCAAATAAATAATAGAACATATCGTATTTTAGTATTTTCCTATAGACAATGCATCTACTATAACTTCAAATTTCATAAATCTTGATGCTTTTATTAATATATTTACATCTTCAGTTATCATTGGTTTAATAAATTCTATTAACTCAGAAGTCGTCAAAAAACTATACGATCCATCTCCAAAGTTTTTTTTAATTTCTTTGCTGTATTTACTGATTAAAAAAATTTTTTCAACTTTATTTTTTTTTGCAAAGTCTCCTATCTCTATATGATATTTTCGTGCATCCTTTCCTAATTCACCCATATCACCCATGATAAGCCATTTTTTTCCATTAATTTTTGATAAAGAACATATAGCAGCCTTAAAAGATTCTGGGTTCGCATTATAAGTGCTATCTATTATATTAGACTTATTATATCCATTAATTTTAAAAAATCTTCCTCTTATATCTCTTGCATTCTTCAGCCCTTGAATTACATTATTGGATGTTGCTCCTGCCTCCATAGAGCATGCAATTGAAAATAGAATATTATATATTTCATGTTTCTCTAATTTATTATTATCAATATTTAATTCATCACCTTTATATGTTTTTATTAGCAAGTTACTAGATGTGTTGCTTTGTAGATAATAATCTGCATGTTGATTTTGAGAAATTGTTTTAACAATATTATTTTTAGATTTTGCTTCCCACCTTTGGTAATTTGGATCATCTATATTGAGAATAACAATTTTTTTATAGCCTTGATTATCAAGAATTTCTTCTTTAGTTATTATAATATTTTCTAATATCTTAAAACTATCTAAATGTGCGGGTGATACATTAAGTAAAGCAACTATTTTTGGCTTAACTATATTAGTTAACTCTTGGATATCTCCATTTTTACTTGCTCCCATCTCTAAAACAAAGAATTTTGTCTTCTTTTCTGCCCTAAATATAGATAACGGCAAACCAATTTGATTATTATAATTTTTATAAGTTTGTAAAGTTAAATTACATTGCCTTAGAATTGATGCTATTAAATTAGTTACGGTTGTCTTACCATTAGTTCCGGTAATACCTATGGTAACTGGTTTAATTAATGATGTGTAGTATGAAGCTAATTGGCCTAATGCAGTAATTGTATTTTTAACAATGAATTGAGGTTTATTATTTATAGGGCGATCACAGATAATTGCTTTTGCTCCATTTTTAAGTGCATCTTCTATATAATCATGTCCATCATGGTTATCTCCTTTAATTGCAAAAAATATATTATTTTCTTTAGTTGTTCTGGAATCAATGGAAACTCCATTAAAAGTAGTATTAGAAGGCACTCCTATTGCCTTTGTTTTTAATGTTTTTTCTAAATCAGAGATAGATATTTTCATTTCAATAACATTTTTACATATTTTATATCATTATGTTTGACAATTCTTTTCTTATAAAGAATTTCATTTTCATTACCCTTCCCTAGTAATAATATTAGATGCCCCTCTCTTGCAAGCCTAATAGCTTGTTTAATAGCACTCTTTCTTTTTATAATTATTTCTGCTTTTGGTTTATTCTTAATTCCTTTTTTTATATCCTTGAGTATTTGTAAAGAATTTTCGTTTCTAGGATTATCGTCTGTTAGTATTATCTTGTCCGAATATTTATCAGCAATTCTACCAAACTGTAATCTTTTATTTTTGTCCCTATCGCCACCACAACCAAAAACTGTAGCTAATAATTTGCAATTTAACTCTTTCTTGCTAATTTTTATAATTCGTTCAAATGAACTAATGGTATGTGCATAATCTATAATAAACATTATATTGTCCTTGCCTTTAATTATATGGGCTCTTCCAGGAATTTGTCCTAAGTTATTATTAATTTTTAATTGTAATTTCTTATTTACGCCTTGTGTACGAAAAAAATTGTCAATTAAACCATATGGAGGTTCAAATAAACTCTGATTAGAGTTAAACATATTATAATAAATTATTTGTGAACGCTTAATATAACGTAATAATAACTGACTATTATTACATGCTTGGTTTAAAAAAATTTTTCCATTTGTCATCTCTAATAGTTTTGCTTTAGATTTAACATAATTAGTAAAATTTTTATGATATTCTATATGATCCTTGTTTATATTAGTAACAATGCTTGTATTAAATTTTATGCAATCAACTCTTCCTTGTTGTAAACCTTGAGATGAACATTCTATTATAATTATATCTACGTTAGCATTATTAAATTTATTAAATAACTCAAATAAAATATCATTTCTAGGAGTAGTATAACTACTTCGTGTTAATCTTGGAAATACACCATTTCCTTCTGATGAAATTAAACCTACTTTCTTGCCAATTAATTGATATCCTTTGGCTAAACTGTATGATGTAGAGGTCTTACCATCAGTACCTGTTATGCCTATAACTAACTTATTCTTTAATGGTTGATTATATATATGGTCTAGAAAAATATTAAGATTTTTTTGTAAAAAGCATGAGCGTAAATATGAAATTTGTTTTCTTAATCTATCTTTTTGTATAGTATTCGAAGTTATTAATCCAATTGCACCATTTTGTATTCCTTCATTTATATAATTATATAAATTATTATTTTTTATATTTACCAATATAAGGATTTTATTTTTACAATTTTCTTTACTATTAAAAGATAGGGAGTTAGCTATATTTTGTATTTTAGGATTTATTTTTTTTATATAATCAATTATTTTTTTAATTTCATTATTTTTTCTCATTTTATGTCTGGATAAACCTCTAACAAATTTAATGCATGGCTCATAAATTCTTTAAAAATAGGTGCTGCATTCTTGCCTCCTGCGGCTTCTCCATTTTTAGGATTTCTTATAATAATAGCAGCAACATATTCTGGGTTACTTGCTGGCGTAATCCCAACAAAGATTGCGTTATGTTGAAATGCGCTATAATCTCCTCCTTTGTTTATTCTAGCAGTGCCTGTCTTACCAGCAACAGAATAATTTTTAAGTTTAGCCTTCTTTCCTGTTCCAGTATTTACTACTTTCTCCATCATTGTTAAAATCTTCTTTGATATTTCTTTATCTAAAATTTGTTCGGTTACAAAATCATCGTCTAAACGTTTCTCATATGTTAATTCTACTTTTCTCCCATGGTTAGCTAATGTTGTATATGCGTTAGCTAAATGCAATAAAGTTGTTGATAGTCCATATCCATAACCCAATGTTCCATGTAGTGCTTGATCCCATTCTTTATAATTCTTGAGATTCCCATTCTGAGATCCTGGCAAACCAATATATAAATTATTACCAAAATCAAGTTTTTTTAAAGTATTATATATATGCTCTTTTTTAGTTTTCTTTGCAATCATTGCTGCGCCTACATTGCTTGATTTCTCAATTATTCCCTCTAAAGTTAAAAAACCAAGATTTTTATAATCTTTAAGGGTCTTGCTGTTTTTTGTTAATTTAAAACCGTGCGACGTGTTTATTACATCATTAATGTTATGAGACCCTGAATATAGAGCGGTATAGCCTGTAAAAGGTTTAATTGTAGAACCTGGCTCAAATAACGAAGATGTGACTAAATTCTGTACTCTTCTTCCAAAAATTTCTTTTCTATTATCTGGATTAAATGATGGGTAATTAATCATTGATATTATTTCACCAGTTTTATTTTTAATAAGAACTAATGAAGCGCTATCAGCTTTTGTTTTGTTGACATGCTGCTTAAGTATTTTATATCCTACAAACTGTATCCTCTTATCCATGGACAGAAATATATTATTTCCAGCCTTAGGTTCTTTAACTATATCCAATAACTCTACAGATCTACCTAAATTATCTTTTCTTATTTTTTTAATACCTTTGGTTGATTGGAGGTGTTGATCTTTAGCTAACTCTATCCCATCTTGCCCATTATCATCTATATCGGTAAAACCTATTACATTTGAAAAATATTCTCCTCCTAAATAAACTCTATGGTATTCATCAATAAAATAAATATATGGAAGATTGAGATTTTTTATTTCTTCTACTTTTTCATTATTTAATTTTCTTTTTAAATAATATTCTTGTTTATTTTTATTATTTTTTACAATTGAATTAAATTTCGATTTTCTTAAATTTATTATTTTTAATAATTTATTTAGATCAATTTCTTTTTTTACATATGGTTTATAAATTTTTCTAATATTAATACACAAAGTCTTCTTCGGTAAACTCATTGCTAATATTTCACCGTTCCTATCATAAATAATACCTCTATAGGTCTCAATAGTTCTATAATCTATTTGTCGTTTATCAGCTACTTTTTTTAAATTTGTTTTACAACTTAATTTATTTATGAAAAAACAATCTGTTTCAAAAGCTTGAAGTAATACAACTCTTGTCGATATAAGAAAGAATGTTATGGAGACAATACTGTAAAAAAAATATTGTCTCCATGGAGGTATTTTTGGATTGTTATTCTTATTAGTCAGCTTGTTGCCTTAAAAAAGCTGGTATGTCAATATTATCGACATTTTCCTTAGCTACAACTTGCTCGCTAGTAACTTGCTCGTTAACAGGACTATCTAAAGCATGTATTGGAACAGTAGTAAT
>Ga0066849_10000694_pt1 | contig 13613 bp, 10 predicted proteins | sample ETNtaG_9_FD_65492 | JGI IMG/M metagenome (GOLD analysis project Ga0066849, IMG submission 65492) | Marine microbial and viral communities from oxygen minimum zone, Eastern Pacific Ocean - ETNP201406SV69 | ecosystem: Environmental > Aquatic > Marine > Oceanic | place: Pacific Ocean: Eastern... | reverse complement strand
CAGAAAAAAAATCTTCTTAGTGATGGCGATGAATTTCCTTATGGCCAAATTGCCGATCAGGTTGGCTTATCTCAAATATGGTCCGATATGGAGACTAAATTTGATATTAAATCCACTAAGAAACGAATAGAGAAATTCAATAATGCTAATAGTAATTTAAAAAAAGGAATGTCTCTTATGCCTATTTCATTTGGTATTTCATTTACAAAAACGCCTATGAATCAAGCAAGGGCTTTGGTTCATGTGTATAGCGATGGAAGTGTTGGTATTAGTACGGGGGCAGTAGAAATGGGCCAAGGAGTAAACACTAAAATGCTACAAATTGCTGCTCAAATGTTTTCTATTGATCCTAACAAAGTTAAGTTAGAATCTACAAATACAACTAGAGTTGCCAATACCTCCCCTACTGCAGCAAGTGCAACAGCTGATTTAAATGGGAAGGCTCTTCAAATAGCTTGTAATCGTCTATTGGAAAGATTAAAAAACAGTGCAGCAAATCATTTTAATACGAAAGCAAAAGATATCGTATTGAAAAATGAAAAGATATATGTGAAAGGAGAAGAGAAAAATATGTCCTGGGAACAATTAGTTGACATGGCATTCTTGGAAAGAGTGTGTTTAACCGAAAATGGTCACTACTCTACTCCAATAATTAATTTTGATAAAGAAAAAGAAAAGGGGCATCCGTTTGCTTATCATGTATATGGTCTAGCCCTAACAGAAGTTACGCTGGACTGCATAAGAGGAACTTATGAATTTGATTCCGTAAAAATTGTGCATGATTTTGGTAAATCCATGAATCCGTCCGTTGACATAGGACAAATAGAAGGAGGTTTAATTCAGGGAATTGGTTGGATGACAATGGAGGAGCTTAGCTACAATAATAACGGTAGATTAATGTCCAATTCATTGTCTACTTACAAGATTCCTGATATATATTCTGTTCCTAAAGAGGTTATAATTGAAAGTTTAGATACAAAAGGAAGTGATCTAGCTATACTTAAATCTAAAGCAGTTGGTGAGCCTCCATTAATGTATGGCATGGGTGCTTATTTTGCGGTTGAAAATGCGGTAAGAGCTTTTAATCCGAATTTTGAGTCAACATACGATGCGCCATTTACGCACGAAAAAGTCCTTAACGGATTATACTCGAAATAGTTGACAATAAATGTCAATTATTATTTTCTTCTTCCTTCTAGGATTTTTAAAAATGATCTTGTTTGAATTTCTTCAATGGTAAGCCCAGTTACTAAGGCTTCTTCTTCTTTTATTGCGCCACAATTAAGCCCTCTTAAGAAGTAATTCAACAAACCTTGTCCCGTTGCTGCATCATCAAAAACATCGCTAGTAAGTGTCGCTCTTGCAGCCCGATCAACAAAAGATTTTAATCGCATGGCAGCATCTTCATAACTTTCCAAAAAGAAAGAATATACTGCTGCATAACGCATTGGGAATTGAGCCGGATTTAGATCCCAGCCCTGATATAGGCCTTTCCATAAGGAATATCTTGTATGATCAAAGGCTTTTTTCCAATTGCGATGGATCACTGCCTTGTTTTCTGCTAATTGTTCTTTCGTTAGGTTTTTTCCTCTATGTGGCCCTATGGGCATAACGTTAGTTGCACCGTCAGACAGCCAAATTCCTGTTGCTCCTAGTGCTACTTTCATAAAATGGTGTGCAAAATCACAAACCGCATGTCCCATGTCCTGATATTTGGCAGTTATATTGCACGAAGCAGTATAATCGTAAGTACCAAAGGCTGTTGCGATCATTCTACCTTTACTAGCGTCAACAAAAGATTTTAATGGATTTTTACCGTCTTTACTTATTACCGATTGAGTGGTTTCAACCATCATCTCCATTTTTAAAGCTCCTGGAGAAATCGCTGTATTTTTTTCTATTGCATCAAACATTTTAATTAATGCTTCTATTTGTTCTGGTATAGTAACCTTAGGCAGCATAACTACAAAATTATTAGGTAGTTTACCTCCAGCTTCGTTTGAAAGAGTAGTTAAAAAAATGTCTAATGTTCTTGTTCCTCTTTCTTTTAAATCCTCAGTAAATGGCTTAATTCTAATCCCTATGAAAGGCGGTAAGCTATTTTGTTTAATTCCTATAGCCACCTCTTTAGCTGCCTGAACAGCAGTTGCGTCTTCTTCGTCCCAAGATCTGTTTCCAAACCCGTCTTCAAAATCAATTCTAAAGTCTTCTAAAGCCTCGTTATTTAGTTTCTCAACTACTTTATTATAGGTCGTATAAGCCAGCCAAGCAGAATGACTTTTTCTGTTTTCTTCAGTTGAATTATCTAATTCATCTATTAATGCTGTTATTTCAGAATTATCGTTAGGTAGTTTTTCATGCCCGTCTAATTCAATTGCTTTGGCAAATTCAACAAAATTACTAGCGTTACTTAAAAACGTGTTTAAAGCCGCTTTTCCCATTTTTTCCGCTAAATCTGCTTTAAAAAGATCTGCTCCACCATATACGGTGTGCACAGGTTGTCGATCTGGTCTATCTCCTGGATATATGTTTTGAAATGCTTTGTTTGCTTTTCCTAATTCATTAAGAATAGCTTTATTTTCATCTATTGGTATAGAAAATTTCATAGGCTTATTAAATTTTAACTTCCTCTATAAGTAGAATACCCAAAAGGATTTAACAACAAAGGAACATGATAATGTTCCGTGTCTTTTATCTCAAAAACAATTGGAACATATGGGTAAAACCCATTAGTATTGTTCTTTTGAAAATAGCTTTGGGTATCAAATAGCATTCTATAAATACCCGGTTGAAGAATTTCATTTTCGCTTAAAAAATTAGGGATACGTCCATCGTTATTTGTAATACCACTGGTTATATCTTCCCATAAATTATTCTTTACTGGCTTTTGAAGTGTTATTTTAATTCCTTCTGCCGGAACTCCTTTAGAGGTGTCAAGTACGTGTGTGGTAATTTGGCTCATTTTAGTAATTTCTCTAATCTAATAGTCGTTATTTTATGTTGTTCCGCTGCTGCAATACAAAGCTCTTTATCAATATTATTCTGTATTCTCTCTTCTAACAAATATAACATTTCCTTTGCAGATTTGCCCGTAGCACAAACGATGAAGATAAATCCAAATTTTTTTTCATACTCTTGATTGCCCTTAGCTAATAATTCAATTGTTTGATCATTTGCTGAATCAACCCCGCTTTGTTCGTGAGCTGCTAAATCTGATGTATTTGCATATTTTTTTGCTAAACTAGAAACATCTCCAATTTTTGGATGTCCTTTAAAGGCTTCCAAAAAATCTTGTTTTTTACATTTCTGCCATGCTCGGTTAGATATGTTTATTAATTTATCTATAGACTCCATAGGTCTTGAATTAACCATAGAAGTTATCCAGTTCTTAGATACGCAACATGTTTCAAATTGGACATATGCTTCTGAAAATGATAAATTATTTAATTCCTGCAATGTCATTTTCTACTAGCTTAATGTGCCCCATAATCTTAATCTACTTATGCCGCCATCCGGGAAAATACTCAATCTTACGTGGGTAAAGCTATTGTCCGAAACTATTTCCTTTTTAAAAAAGTGTTCATGGTCTGCTTGTAGTTTCGTTTGAGGAAGCAATAAAGTCCAATCGTTTTCTTTCCCCTCTTCATAAGAATCACACCCTTCAAGCAAACAACTGTCCGGGTAATTTCCTTTAAAATGACAAGTGTCAATATGAACTCTATTAATCTTTCCTTTATGAGCTAATTTTATAATCACCCAATCTCGATTATTTGGTGTTCTATTTCTTTTGGTTTCCCATCCATCTCCCATATCTTTTCCCCTGCCTGGCATTAATAGATTATCCATGTGACTAAAAAACATGTCGTTACATAAGATTGATTTAGCCCCATTAACAGCATAGGAAAGGTCCACTTCTTCTCCTATTGCTATTTGACTCCAGTCCTTTTTTACTTCTCCATACACTCTAAGCCTAGCCACTCCCCCATCAGGATATATATGTAATTTCACGTGGGTCCAAACTTGATCATTAGATGCTGCATAGAAATGTTGACTGCCAGGGTCTAGCGGTGATTTTTGTAGCACTTCTTCCCACTGAGCTTCTTCCATATTTTCCCCAGTATAATTACATGCTTCAATGGAGCAATGTGGTGGATGATTTCCTAAAAAATGATTAGTATCTACGTCAAAGCCTCTAATGAATCCTGCTGCTCCTAGCTTTATTACACACCAATCGTGTCCAGGCGTTCTTTTTCTTCTAGATTCCCAACCGTCCATCCATTTCCCATTTTCTGTGTATTTACCTTCAATAAAAACCCCTCTTCCTGGTTTAATCAGGTTCTCCATTTCTGCAAAAAAATCATCGCTACATGACAATGTTTTTCCTCCAATATTTTCTGCAGCTAAATCTATAAGTTGTGTGAATTCCGGTAGTTCTTTCATTTTGTTTTGTTTTAATATAATATGGTTTCACCATTAAAGCATTCGTTAGTTTTATTCTTCTGATAAACTATTTCCCCTCTCAAATAGGTTTTAACAACCTCACCGTATAATTCCTTGTTTAAATATGGGGAAATGCTATGCTTGTGTAAAATGTTTTTTTCTTGAATTTTAATTTTTTCTTCTGGTTTCCAAACAGTTATGTCTGCGTCAAACCCAATTGCAATTTTTCCTTTTCGATTATCCAGTTCAAGAAACTTAGCAATATTACCGGACATTAATTGGGAAACTTTTTGAATGGAAAAATTATATTCTTTTGCTTTTGTCCAAAATACTGGCAAACTAAATTGTAAGCCTGCTATTCCACCCCAAGCTTTTTGAAAATTACCACTATCCATTTCTTTTAGTTCTGGTGGAGCTGGAGAATGATCCGTTACAACAAAATCTATATTTCCCTCATTTAATGCTCGCCACAATTGTTCATTATTCGCTTTTTCTCGTATGGGTGGTGCGCATTTATATTCTGTTTTTGCATTAGGAATTTCTTCGGCATTAAAAAATAAATAATGGGGGCATGTTTCAACAGTAATTGGCAAGCCTTTTTGTCTTGCTTTATTAAGCTGATCTAAGGAATTGGCTGAGGATAAATGTACAATATGAGTCCTAACTCTATATTCTTCACAAAGTTGAATCATTAAAGCTATCGCTGTGTCTTCCCATTCTTTTGGTCTAGAAGACAAGTATGCTAAGTAATTTGTTGGGTTTTCTTCTAATAATTTGCTGCCAGGGTGTTCGGAATCTAATTCGCAATGAACCAATAACAAGATATCGTGTTTCTTAAGTATCGGCATTGCTTCTCTTAGGTCCTTTTCTGTAACATTTGGAAATTCATCAATTCCTGAATGAGTTAAAAACGCTTTAATTCCTAAAACACCCGAATTAATTAGTTCTTCTAACTTTTCAATATTATTTGGAATTAAACCTCCCCAAAATCCACAATCTATTTTCATTTTATTTTCTGTAGATTTAATTTTAGTGAATAACGAATCTTTACTAACAGATACAGGAGAGGAATTCAAAGGCATATCCACAAGAGTTGTAATACCTCCTGCTGCAGCTGCGCTAGTGGCAGTAACAAATCCTTCCCACTCCGTTCTGCCCGGTTCATTTATATGAACATGGGAGTCTATTAATCCTGGCATAACAACATCATTTCCGCAATTGTCCAATGGATATCCTTCTCTTTCTTTAAATCCATTCTCTATGTGATATATTTTTCCATTTTTGATAAAAATAGTAGCTTCTAAAAGCTCTTCATTTAACAGTACGCGTTTACTATATATAGATTTATTCACCTTGTACGTTATCTATTATTGCGCCTTGAATAATCCAATGCTTCAGCTTTTTACGCTCCTCATCGGTCATGTTTGTTTTATTCCCTAAAGGCATTGATTTTGACCGAACCGTTCTTGTCATAATTTTATCTGCCATGGCATTTATTTGCTCTGGGGTATCGTACATTACTCCATTGGGTGCAGATGTCCATTGATCATCTGTTGGAGAAGACGAGTGGCATTGAATACATCTAGCTTGTATTATTACATTTACTTCTTCAAATGAAACAGGAATAGATGCTTCGTCTTTTTCGAATAATGGGGATGTAATTAACCCTATTGAAAAAAGACCAACTACAGAAATTAATAGTATTTTTTTCTGAATAATTCCTTTTTCTAAAAGGTTCCAATAATGTTTAATTCCTGCGCTTGCAACAGATATTCCCATTAAAACCAACCAATTATATTCATGCCCAAAAGTGCTGGGAAAATGATTGCTAATCATAATAAACACAACTGGTAGGGTAAAGTAATTATTATGCAAGGATCTCTGTTGTGCCTTTTTGCCCAATGAAGGATCCAGTGGTCTTCCTCTTAAAGACGCATTAACCAATTCTTTTTGAGAAGGAATTATAGTGAAATATACATTACCAACCATAATGGTGCCTATTAACGCGCCAAAATGAATGTAAGCCGCTCTGGGATTAAAAACATGCGTTAGAAAATAGGCTAGTGCCATTAAAATGAAAAATCCAACAACTGCAAATAATCTTTGATTATTAATCAATGGAGATCGACAAAGTAAATCGTATAGCACATAACCAAAAACAAGAGTCCCAATGCCAATGCCAATCGCCAAAGGAGCAGAAAGGTCAGCAATGGATGGGTCAATAAGGAATGCCTTTGCATCCATATAATAGACTATAAAAAGGAGCGACACTCCAGTTATCCAAGTAAAATATGCTTCGTACTTAAACCAATGTAAATCTTCTGGAATTTTTTTTGGAGCTACTTTATATTTTTCTAAAAAATAAAATCCACCACCATGAATTGCCCATAAATTACCTGCTAATTCGTCTCGAACTCCTTTCGTTCTATTTAGCTTATTCTCTAAGAAAATAAAGTAAAACGATGCTCCAATCCACATTATTCCAGCTATTACATGGGCCCATCTTACAATTAAATTCAACCACTCTGTGGCAAAGCCTTGGGTTGGGGTTCCTTTTATTCCAACATAAAAAAGATATCCTAGCAATAAAGCAATAAACGAATATTTAGCAACGCCTTTAGTTGCTTTAGAGGTTTCTTTTGTGTCCTCTATATTTATGGGAGAATGAACAAATAGATTAGATCTTAAACTCTTAATTGAATTATAAACAGACCCAAATGCTAACCAAACAATTATCAATAAGAAAAGTACTGCCAAAACATATGGAAGTGCTTTATCAGAGAATAATTTAGTGAAGTAAGTAGAAATATTCTCTTCAATTGAGTAGTGCGCTTGGCTTACCGTTTTATTTGTAATAGTATCATTTATTGAAATATTGGTTGAGTCAATTATAGCAGTATTAGATCTTATGTTAATCACGGCCATTGAGAGTACAAAAACCAAGAAATAAGAGATCCGAAAATTAAATTTATGTACCATATTTAGAATACTAGCCTTATAACAAATTTAACAATCCGTATGACATTGAAACACTGCTAGAGTTTTATTTTAAACTATGGGGTTCTGATTAACAACGAATTTAAATCCCAGCATAGTGAAAAATTTCAATTAGTTACTCTTTAATAATCTTGATTATCCCTATATCTTCTTTAAAAAAAATGTGAAGTATATAGATTCCTTTTGAATAATTTTCAAGCGAGATATTATTTGATTTTTTCGTTTCTATTAGCTTTCCTTGAATATCTCTAATTTCGACTTTAATTCTTCCGCTATATCCCGTTATGTCAATGAATAAATTTTCCTTAGTTGGATTAGGGTATAAATTTATTGCTCTATTATTATCCATAATACCTGCGTTGGGACAGTTCCAGCCTGATAAAGAATAGTCTTTTCCGAAAAACCCGTCTAATCCTACAACGGTTGGATTATAAGTAGAAGTGTTAAATAAAGCATAAATTCCATCGCCATTATCATCATACGTGCAATGTTCACCATATTGAATTGCTTTAGGAGATATCCATTCAAACATTTCAGCAAAAGAAACATGCCCGTCACCATTAAAATCAGAAGGATCGTTTGTTCCACCTCCGGTAACTCCTGTAGTCCATGCTCCTGCCCAACCAAAACTATTTAATTCTGTGGGTAATACCGAGGTAACAGTAATTACATTATTTGCAGAAACATCATCAACTATTGCTCCACTATTACAGGGATTGTATGCTCCTGCAACACATCTAGCATTAATCGCTTTTGTTAAAGTGCCTATTATCGTGTGAGAAATATTGCCGTCATTTAAAAGAAAGTTTGTTGGGCTCCCATGATCAACCCAAAAAATATAACATAAATCATCCTGGGTTGAAACCTGGGCTAACCACTGATATGCTTGTTCAACATTAGAAATTGTACTAATGTCATATACTTCACTTGAATGAACGGTTGCAGAATCCCCATAGGAAAGAAGTCTAATATTAGAGGGAGAGAATGAAAAATTATTTATTAATCTATTATACATCCTGTAACAATCTCCCCAGTACCAACCATATAAATTAGTGCTTGGTGCTTGAGATCCTCCCATTATAATTAAAGCATATTTATCATTGTATGAACACCAGCTAGTATTTGCTTGTTGTGTTAAAACATTATTAGACCATAATGTTATTATTAACAATATAAATAATTGTTTCATTGATGTAATTTAATAAAATTACTCAACACTATTGTTGCTAAAAATTATTTGTACTTGGAAAAGTTTAATAAAATATGTTATAAGCATTTAAAATATTCAAATGGCTCTAGACAGGTCGTACATCGATACAGCGCCTTGCAAGCTGTAGAGCTAAATTGACTAATTAATTCTGTATGTTCTGATTCACATTTTGGACAGGGCACCTCTTTCATATTTCCGGACAATACATTTTTATCCGTAGATTTATGCATAGGCGGTGCAATACCATATTTTTTTAATTTTTCTTTCGCCTTCTCCCCTATACAATCCGTAGTCCAAGGTGGATCGTATTGAGTATTAATTTGATATTTAGAAATATTAAGCTTTGCTAAAACTTCTTTTATGTCTTGCTGAAAACGGTCCATGGCTGGACAACCCGAGTAAGTTGGGGTTATAGTAATAATCAACTTTTCTGATTCATATTTTATCGCTCTTAAAACACCTAATTCTTCGATCGTTATTACAGGGATTTCAGGATCTGGAATTGCTGACAGTTCTTTCTTAATATGGTTAATATCCAACATCATATTGTTTGACTAAAAATAGAAGTTGTTGGTTTCTTTCTTAGCATTCTTGCATCAAGACACATGCAAATATTCCTCACAAACGGCTTTCCTTTTTCAGTTACAACAAGCTTATTCTTCCCTAAAATTATTAAGCCATCTTCTTGCATCTCTTGCATTAAGGAAATTCCAGAAAACAAGCTTTCTGTTTGCATTTCTTTTTGATCCCAATTAGTTTCAAAATGACACATTATATTTAAAATGTGTCTTCTTAAAATTAAATCTTCTTCATCTAACAAATGTCCTCTAAAAACCGGGATTTCACCTTGATTCACTAAGTGTTGGTACTCTTCTACCGTTTTATTGTTTTGGGCAAACCCATACCAAGAATCACTAATGGAAGACATTCCCAAACCTATCATTAATTGTGTTTTTTGCGAAGAATAACCCATGAAGTTTCTATGTATCGTTTTATTGGCAACCGACTTATACAGGCTATCTGATGCTAAAGCAAAATGATCCATGCCTATTTCATGATAACCATTTTGATCAAACAGTTTTTTTCCTAATTCATATAGCTCTCTTTTTTGAGCATCTTTTGGTAAATCTTTTTCATCAAATCCTCTTTGGCCCACTCCTTTTATCCATGGAACGTGCGCATAACTATAGTAAGCAATTCTGTCTGGTTTTAATAGATTTGTCTTTTCTATTGTTAATTGCACAGATTCTTTTGTTTGTTTGGGCAAACCAAAAACTAAATCGTGGCTAATAGATTCATAACCAATTTCTCTACTTAGTTCCGTAACTTTTTTAACGTTTTCAAAGGATTGAATTCTATTGATTGTTTTTTGAACAAGCGGATCATAATCTTGGACACCAAAGCTGTTTCGCTTAAAGCCAAGATTATATAATGTTGTCAATTGTTCTTTTGTTGTGTAATTTGGGTGTCCCTCAAAACTAAACTCTCCTGTTGGATGTATTTTAGACTTTTCAAGTATTCCCTCCAATAATTGCTTTAAATTATCTGCACTAAAAAACGTTGGTGTTCCACCACCAAGATGTAATTCTTTTATAATTGGTTCTTCATTGAAGTGAGATAAATACAACTCCCACTCTTTTACAATACTTTGAATATATGGTTCTTCTACTTTGTGCTTTTTGGTAATTCTTTTATGACAACCACAAAAGGTACATAGTTGTTCACAGAACGGTAAATGAATATATAAACTTATGCCTTCTTTTCTATTAGATTCATCAAAAGACCGAATTGCAGATTGAAGCCATGATTTTGTGTTTATAGAGTCTTCTTGCCAATAAGGGACTGTTGGATAGGACGTATATCTTGGTCCCGGAACATTATATTTACGAATAAGTTGTGAATTCATCCTTTATTATCCGAAGCTAACCATTCTGCATAGCTATTTGCCGTTTCTCTTAAAAATGCCTTAACCAGGGTGGTTCCCTTTGGAGTTTTATCCTGTAAAATAGCAACTATTTCCAACAACATGTTTTCACACGTTGGTTGATAATTTACCAGCCTAATTCGTTCGTTAATTGGTGCAATGGTTTTAAATCTAGAGTCTTCCCTCAGAATTAAACGGTGATCAAAAAAGGGAAGTATATTTGTTTTTACCACTTTTTTAACCTCTCCAAAATCTACTACCATACCACAGTCTGATTTGCTTTGGTCCACGGATGGTTTTCCCAAGAAAGTGACCTCTAGATGATAACTATGTCCGTGTATGTCTTTGCATTTTCCATCGTACCCATCTAACGCATGGGCCGCTTCAAAATCAAAGGCTTTAGTAATTCTTATATTCAAAATCTCTGTGTTATATAAACAAAATTAAGATTATCCCTCAAATATTAAGATAAGCTTGACTTATTTAGGATTATTTATGAGGTTTTTTTCTCATATATACTGTTTTTGAAGTAATTTTAATTTGTGAAAAGAGAGAATGAAGCATATTTAAGTTTAACTAATGAAATTGATCGCTACCTAGATAAGTATTATCTTTTTATGGTTTATAAAGGTTGTATTGCTCTAGTTTTTATGTCTTGCTTAATATACGGCTGTTTACTCCTTCTAGAGGGGAGTTTCAATTTTTCCAATCTTGGTAGGGGGGTTTTATTTTTTGGCTCTTTACTTTTGTTAGGCTTTGTTCTTTTTAAATCTATTTTAATTCCCCTTTTAAAATCAAAACGATGGATTATACGAATGAGCTACAAAGAAGCGGCTAGCTTATTGGTTAATCAAGTACCTGGAATTGACGATCAATTGATCAACGCAATAGAATTAAACACTATAAATAATCGCTCTGTTTTAATCGATGCTTCAATTACCCAGAAAGCCTATCAAATATTACAATTTAATTTCCTAAATGCATTATCACTTCAAGACCAAAAAAAGCACTTTCTTTGGTTGTTAATTATATTAGTGTTGGCTGGGGTCTGCTCTTTCAATTATCCCAATATTTTTGTTGCTCCAGTAAAAAGAATTGTTTTGTTTCAAGAGTCTTTTCTACCTCCTAATCCATACTCATTTGTAATAAATAACAACGGAAATTTAATCGTTTTAGAAAACAATTCCTTGTCTATTGAAATTAAAACTGTTGGTAAAACAATTCCTGAACAACTAATCATATACTCTGATAATAAACGGTTTTTCCCAGAGAAAAAGGAGGGCAAGATATTTAGCTATGAATTTAAAAATGTCAAAAACAACTTTTCTTTTCAACTGAAAGATGGGAGAAATGACATCGTTAATTATAATGTTACGGTTCTGCCAAAAGCAAAGCTATTAATGGAGCAAAAAATCATAGATTACCCTAGTTATACAGGTTTATTGAGTGATACTTTTTCTGATTTAAGTCGGGTGATCGTGCCAAATGGAAGTAAAATATATTTCAATTTAGAAACCAAAAACGTTACTTCTTGCCTAGTTAGTTTCCTGGACACTTCCCTAGTCTTTAATAACAAGTCCGAAAATATTAATTTCTTATACCAACCAAAAAGCACACAGGAATACACCTTAAAAGTAAAAAATAGCCTGTCTAATTTCACAGACTCCATTAAATACAGCATTGAAATAGAAGATGATCAATATGCCACTATCAATGTCAAAGAGTTAGTAGATAGTAATATTGTGAATTATAAATTCTTTTTAGGAGAAATTATGGATGATTACGGATTTAAAGGGCTGGAGTTTGTTTATATTAAAAATGGCGAAAAAGAAATTACACAAATTCCTATTTCTTATCAAGGAAACAACAATCGATCTGCTTTCTCTTTTGAATTTGATTTTAAATCCCTTTCCTTAAGTCCGGGAGATAAAATCACCTATTACTTTAACGTTTGGGACAACGATGGGGTCTCAGGATCAAAAAAAACTAGCTCTTTAAAAAATGTTTTAATTCTCCCCAAAAAGGAGGAAATAAGAAAAGCAAAAGAAGAAAATCGAGTTGCACAAGAAAAGGCAATGAACAGTGTGCAAAATAAAATTTCTTTATTTAATGAAGATTTAAAAAACATCAAATCTTCATTGTTAAATAAAAAGAAAATGGATTGGAACGATCAAAATAGTTTGCAAAACTTTCTTAAAAAACAAAAAGAAATACAATCTGAGCTTGAAAAACTACAAAACCAAATCGATAAAAATTTTAGCTCTGAAATAGAGGAAAAAAATAAAGAGATTTTAAAAAAACAAGAGCTTCTAAGTAAAATGATGGAAGAGTTAATGACAGATGAAATGAAAAAACTGTACGATGAACTCAATGAACTTGTAAAAGATTTAAATAAAAACAAAGTATTGGAAAAAATAGACGATATAGAAATGTCTCAGGAGTCCATGCTTAAGGAGCTTGATAGAACCATTGAACACTTTAAAAGACTAGAGGTGGAAGAGAAAGCAGAACAAATTGGAAAAGATCTTGAGAACTTGGCAAAAAAACAAGATAGCTTAAGTCAAGAAACTAAAGATAAATCTGTTTCTGACTTTCAAAAAAATAAATCACAAGAAGGTGTTAAAGATGAATTTTATAAGATTCAAAATGAACTGTATGAATTGAAAAAGAAAAATGATGAATTAGCTTCACCAAAAAACATGGAAACCTCTGATAAAGAAGAAGATATTAAAAATGAAATGAATGAAGCAATGGATAACTTATCCAAAAACAAAGAAAATAAAGCAAGTGAAAATCAAAAAAATGCAAGTAAATCCATGAAAGATCTTGCTAAGCAAATGAATAGTTTAAGTCAAAGCGGAAACCAGCAGCAAGAAGAAGATATGGAGACTTTGAGAATATTACTCGAACAACTTGTTACGTTTTCTCTTGATCAAGAACAACTAATGACCTCACTAAAAATCACCAACCCTCAGGACCCTAAATACATAGATATTGGTCAAAATCAAAGAAAATTAAGGGATGAGTTAAGGGTTATTGAGG
>Ga0066849_10000693_pt1 | contig 13614 bp, 4 predicted proteins | sample ETNtaG_9_FD_65492 | JGI IMG/M metagenome (GOLD analysis project Ga0066849, IMG submission 65492) | Marine microbial and viral communities from oxygen minimum zone, Eastern Pacific Ocean - ETNP201406SV69 | ecosystem: Environmental > Aquatic > Marine > Oceanic | place: Pacific Ocean: Eastern... | reverse complement strand
TTAACTGAATTTCTGAAAGTTGTTTCGTCACCAGTAATATCTGGTAAAAACCCTAATAAATCAGAATCATTCACTGTTGCTGATGTGTCACTATGTTTTTGTGTGTTATTATAGTCAATATCACCATCAGATATACCAAATTTGTCAAACATGTTTAACACATTGCCACCATTAAGTATATGCCTTCTACCAGCGTCTGTTAACTTCAGACTCAATGTTGTTGTACTAGCACTATTTATAAATCCCATATTATTATCCTCTTATTATATAATTATCTACCTAAGTCGTTTATTTATTTTTTATATACATGTTGTACAGTCACCATTACATGGTGATTTATCACCTAATTTATTACATAAAGTACAAAACACTTCTTCGTCTTTACAATAATCCATAATCGTATTCCCTACACCACGAACACAATTCATAAATAATAATAGGTCGTCAATACCTACAACACCATCACCATTATAGTCACCAACCAATTCATTACCTTTAATATTTGTTTCACCAATCATAGATATAAATAATTTAAAATCAACAATATCCACAATACCGTCATTGTTAAAGTCTGAACATGCTGAACAATATGTTGGGTAAAAATCCGATATTGATGACCCAACTGTCCAACAGCCATTGAACATCCCACTTGAAGTACTTTCTAGCCCATCCTCATTAAGTTCAACTCCTGTTGACCATAGTGTCGATGGTACTTCGTTGTTACCTATTGTGTCAACATTACTTTTTACTACATCACATTTTGGTCCTAACATAATTCCATCTAATGAACCGAAATTGCGACTACTGCTAAGTGGTATACCACCTCTATTGTCTGGTATATCATGGAAACAATCTGTTGTTAATCCACTACCAACACTATTTTTACACCCCTCTGTGGTTACCTTCAAATAATTTATATCGTTATCAGATAACCCAAACTTTTTTATTGACGTTAACAAATCGTTACCTGTGGCTAACAAACCTTTACCATAATCAGATAAATAAAGTCTAAATGTATTACCAGATAACCCATTATTATGTGTATCTAGATATCCCATTTAAAAATCAATTGTTATTGTAAATTGTTGTGCATTAGTTAAACACTCTCTATCAATAGGTGATTGTAACTTAGCTATAGCCATTAAGTCTGGTGTACCAAATTCATTATCGTATAATCCAACCTCAGTAATCTTAGGACATACTGTAGAACTTGGATTAAGAGCTTTGTAATCAATCCATGTTGGGTTATTTGATGTTGTGAATTTATTACTACCTAATTGTACAACGTGTCTCATTTCGTATATTGTTGCCATTATATCTGTTTCCATTGAACCGTAAAAGAAGTACTCGTCACCAAATTGTAATTCTGTATCAGTTGTTGCTACGGTAATAAAATCATTAAGTACATAATCAACAGCTGCTGAACCAGTGCACATACCGGTATCTTGTCCTGTAATATAATATGTACCATTAGTAAGGTTGTCTTCTGTTATATTGGTTCCAAGAACATGATTAGGTATTGACGCGGTAACATCAATATATTCCCATTGTGCTGGGTCTGGCCTAGCACCAATCTCAGTTGTTTGGAACAGTATTAGTAATCTATCGGCTGTAAATCCATTATTTAAGTAAGGAAATTCCTTACCGAATTTTATTGCTATATCAACATTAAGGTCTCCTGGATTATGGTCCTCAAAAACATAATAATTACAATGTATACCTGTGGTTCCAGTTGTTCCACTATCTGGTAACATATATGTCATCCACAACCTTCTATTAAACATAGCTCCTTGACCACCCGTACATGTTGTAGCACTACATGATGTTCCGGCTGGAATAGTTGAAGTGTATGGTGATGGTAGTGTGTAGGTCCTGTTAGATTTGTAAGACATTGCTGTTAACAATTCCTCGTCATCTATTATAACCATCTTGTAGTCTGGAAAAACTTTACCTACCGGGTTAACAGTATCACCATTAGAATTGTCGTCTGTTAAATAAAAATACCTTAAACCTTCATGATTCATATTAGTATTAACATTAGATTCCATATAATGTGGAACACCACTATTTGGGAATAGATTTGCTACGTGTGCTGGGTCAACATAGAATGTTTGACCTAATGTGGTTCCTGGGTTCTTATGCCACATTAACCAAGGCATATGCATTTTAAAGTTCCTAGCTTCTCCAATATCACTAGTACCGTTAACATCTTTTTCTAATGCAAATTTTTCACCATAAAAATCAGTTGTTGTATTATTTGTATAATGTACTATACCAATACATTTTTGGTCTTCTGGTAAAACAACTCTTTTTTCATTATTCGAATCTATGTGCCATGTACCACCTTTTTCATCCTCATTATGGTCATCCAATCTTTGGTCAGTGAAATATTGTCCGTCATTACTATTATAACCAAAATATTCTTTTGAACCACAGTAACCACTTGAACCGTAACCATCAACATCCTCATAACTTGATGTTATTCCAGCGACACTCTCTGTCCAATTTATATTTAAATTCCAAATCTTTGTGTCGTCAGTAGATATATCACAACAATCGTTGAATGATAGAGTGTCGTCACACCAATATGAAACAGTTGCGTTATCCGAATAAATACTACTATTAATCATTGGTTTACCTGCTATAGCTGGATAAACTCTAACTCTAGCACAAGCTGTTTGTGCACTAAAATTAGGTGTAGCTCTATCAACTGTTAATGTTAAACCTGTAGCTGTTTGGCCTGTATTTGAATTACCTCCTACTACCTGATAAAATAATGTTTGTGACATTGCTGAGTTAGATAATTCTGAACACTCTGAAGTCCAAAGGTCTTCGTATCCATATGTTACAGATATTAAATCACCGGTAACCGGTGAATATCTTTGTGTTGAACAGCTGGATGGGGACACAACATTATAATGTGTTGCTGCACTATGTAGTATCATTGTTGTACTTCCAGATATATTAACACCGCAAAATGACCAATCAGACGATAACGTATATAGAGGTCCTGTTTTAGCTGAAAAAGAATCGTATGTACCATTAGATATTTGTGTTGCGTCTTGTGTTGGTATATCAAAAAACCCCCTTGCTGTGGCTGTATTATATACCTTTTGACTCTGATGTTGTGGTATAGTTGGTCCAAATGTATCACCAATAGATATACCATTACTCATAGGGTACTTTATATGACCCTTATTCTTGTCTGGTGCTGGAGTTAAATTGTGTGCATTATGTTCAGCTTGTAACATATGTAACGAAGCGTATTCTGTTGGTAATTGTGTGTAACAATCGTAACACATCTCACTATCACCTATTTGAAATAGTCCTATGTTTAGTTTACCCTCTGATAACTTTTTACGTCCAGCGTCTGTTAGTCTGGCTACAATAGCTCCTTGTGTGTTGTTTTTAATTATATAGCTCATAATTTTTTACTTTATCTATAAATACCTTTTTATTTGTTTTGGGCGTAAGAATCTGTTGGAAGTGGTGAATAAAATACGTCCCTACTTATTTCGAACTTAACTCTATCCGAATGTGATTCAGTTGTAACCTCTTCACCATCAATTAATGGGTAATATCTCTTAACAACAACATTGTAAGAGAAGTTCCCGAATGTAGGTGGTTTTAATGTGTATGTTCTTTCAATATCACCAACCTCATCACAATCAATAGACTCCTTTTGTTCTTGCACAACATTACCATTTTCGTCGAATAAATTTACCGTTATATCTTCAACGAATCTATTTCTTTTCTTGTGTGTTACTGGTATAACCGGTTCTTTTGTTGTGGTGAAAGAAACAACACTATATATGGTTCTATAAAATAGGGCTATAGTATCACCAGATAAATAAGTATCACTGCCCTTCATAAGCATTATCTGTTTCTCACCAGTTTTATGGAAATCAACACCATTAAATATGGATAGACCGTTAATCGCTATACCAACAGCACCTAATGATTGCATTTCCAAATTAATATAATAATAACCGTCTTTTTCAAATATCTCACTACTATCATCAATACTGACTGTCTCTGGAACAGTCAAAAATTGTGAATACGTACCACCAAGAGCATCGTAAGTTACTTGCACAAAATCACCATTTTGTACTTTCTCTGGATGAAACTCAATCGTTCTTGATGATTGTATGTATTTGTAATCACTACTTCTGACCGCACCAGCTGTTAATGTAACCCCATTAACTGATACTAATGGTGCTGTCCCCTGATTACCATTAGCGTCTTGTAAGGTATATCTATACACCTCGGTAGCATATGTGGTAGCTGTAACATGAGGCATGTCAATTACTTCAAATCTCTCAGTCTTTAAAGATGGTGTACCTACTTGAGGTTGTACAAAATCATTTAGAGCTAATTCTGGTGTTTCTGGATTAGTTAGAACTGCCATATAATAATCGTTACTATAATCTATATCCTTACTAGGTGGATATTTAGCTGTATCAATCCATACATCATTATCACTTTTCTTATCTTTATATAAGAAACTAGGTCTAATTATAAACTCCCATGATGTTTCTGTAGATAGTTGGTTTAGTGGTATTGTAATGTCTTCATTAATAATACTGGACCTACTATTTTCGTCAATCTCATTAGTTAAACTACCAAATATAGCTTCATAATCTGGTAGTCTTGACACCTCTTCTGTTTCAAATATATATGGGTATATCCTATACTTTGGATAAGCGTTTTCTAGTGTTATATCCGAATTTTTACCACCAAATGTAAATTTTATTACCTTTTTATCTGTATCCGTAGCGTTAAAAATATTAACAGCTGATTTATAAGCTATAGTTTCTCTAACCATTGTTTTAGGTGAAGAAATACCCTTTAAAGTCGTTTTTGGTTCTGGCATTACTTGCATAGTAGCACTAACACTTGGTCGTATAGATGGTATGCCTGTAGTTGATGTCTTGTGTAACCCACATTTTTTACTACTAATTAAATTATTTGTTGTTTTATCTGTAGCTGAAATTAATTCTGTTTTTGAGTGTCCTTCAACATTTGATTTAAATTTCATGTGGTAAAAACTTGTACTTGGTAATGACTTGTGAGCAATCCCTATTCTACCTGGTGAATTATATTTCATTAATGATGTGTTATTAGTCCATTCTGGTGCTGACAATGTGTTACCAACCCATGTAGTACTATCAAGTAAGTCAAATTCTATATCATATTGACTTACGTATGGTTTTGGGTCACCTATTACGTCGGAAGAGTATGTACCTGATGTAGCACTTAATGGGTCTGTAAATTCAATTTTAAACCTATTAAAATTTCTTGTTACTCTAACTCTAACACCACCAAATGTTTGCCAATCAACACCTGCTGGTATTGGTGTTGTGGTTCCTGAATTAACTAGTATCTCTGTTACGCCAACATCATCCGTTGTAGCTGTTGTTCCATTTGTTAATAAATGTGTTGTACCTGTACAACCACTATAACAATTTCTAAACGTTGGTATTTCATATTTGTTAAATGCGTACGCACTATTATCTCTATTATTATATATGCTAATATAACCACTACTTGTTTGCATATGCATTGATAGTGTATGTGTAACTCCTACGGGTCCGTATGTACCAACAGTATCTCTAAATGAGTGTAGTAATAACGTAGCCGCTTCATCATCACCATCGGAATTAATAGTAGTCTCCCAAACATAGTTATCATAAGAACATGAGCTAAGTCTTCCGGTCAAATTGTTATTATTAGCTACCGCTGGTGATTTTATTTTTCTTAACGGACCACTAACAACAGAACTAGCTAAAGCTAGGTTACCGCTACTATCTACAGTGTAATCACCACTATCAACATCCACATTCGTAAATCCGTAAGTTGTACCAGTTGCATTAGTAGCTTTAGGGTTACCAAGAACACCATAATTAACTCTAGGGTCTATTGTGACCCATCTAAATGACGAACCACCAGAACCAATAGATGGCCACCAAATAACAAATTTATTTATTGTGCTATTATAATAAAATTTACCTACATCACCATTTGTTAGTCCTACAGATTTACCACCAGGAGGACCAACATTCTCACCTTCAGTCATAGTACCACCAGTTGTTCCTAGATACCATGTTGTAGCACTATGTGTTAACCTAGTAGCTGTACTACCAGTATATAACCAAACATATGGATTGTCTGATGCCACGGTACCATCTTTACGTAATCCACTATCAAAACTTATAGCTTCAGCTGCTCCCGGACCCCATCCAGGTTCTGTGAATATGATTTCTGATGGTCCATAAGGTATATATGACCCCCACTTACCAAATAAGTAAGACATTGTATACCCACTATATTCATCACCACCATTTGCACTATCATAATCTAATGTGGTGCAACCTTCAGTAGATTCAATGTCATCTATTGTTGGTGTCTCCTCAACTATACTAACACTGTATGAACCATTTGTTATTGATGAGAATGAATGTGTTGTATTAGCTGTTGTAGTGTAATGTATATCAGTTAGTATACCGTCTTTTCTTAACTCATATCTAAACTTTTCTGAAGATGTTGTTGCACCGGTAACACTAATAACACCCTTTTTATTTGTGTCTAATACACAAGAATCATCACTTAAAGTTACACCTATTGTTGGTTTTGTTGTGGCACTTATATTAAATGTTGTACTTCCTGTTGAACCGTTTTTATCAGTAATAGTACCTATATATTTACCTTCACACAAATTATATATTACAAATGTGTTAGCAGAATACGAACTATCTCCAGACCAACTAACCTTATATGGTGGTGTTCCTCCAGATAAATTTAAATCTATTATATATCCGTCACAATTATCAGTTGTGGTATTTTTTACTTTGTAAGTATCAAATATTATATTTCCGTTATATGTTGGCATTACTTATATTCTTTTTCTTCGTCTTCTCCTGGACACTTCACTTTATTAGATATACACTGACCTAGACTATCACACCAATAGTACCCTTTTTCACATTCTACAATATCTTCATCTCTATCTGTTGTAGGTTCTGCTAGTGCTTCTTCAATAACTGTTACTTCAGGTGGTTGGTATTCAACATATGTTACCTTACATTCGTTAACACAATCTTCTAATGATGTATAGCTACCGTTAGGGTCTTCAAAACAAATACCTTCTGAACAACTATATAGTTTGGTGGTGTCTTCTGAACCAGCGGTATTGGTATTTAAGGTCTTTTCACCACATGTATTATCATATTTAATACATTCCTCCATTGTGTTCCATGTCCCTTGTTTAATTGGTTTACATTTACCGTTTGCACATCCAAACATAGTGTGTGTTCCTTTATCGGTTTTTTGTTTACAATTTCTATTACACGACTCTAAAGAATCAAATATACCTTCTGTGTCACTGTAACAACCATTAAGTCTTGAGCAACTAAAGTTGTTAGTTTTTATGTTTCCGTCGCCATCATCAGTCCAGGATTCAACAACCCTATCACAACCATTAGTAACCACAGGTTTACATCCACCAACAGAATTACAGTAGTCTATAGCTGTCTTACCACAATCATCACAATTACTAGGTTTATAATCACTCATAATATTTGTTGTGTTAAAAATAGGGTCAATTTTTGTTAATTCTTTTGTTTTTGAACTTCTAGCTCCATCAGCACATTTACAGTAATATCTACAAACCTTATCTTTCTTATCACCAATAATAGCTTTGTCGGTATTGATGTTACTTTGGCTGATATCATCTCTGTTTGCGTTTAACTGATTGATTACTGTTATCTCAACACCATTTATAGTTATCTTTTTATTAACGTTAACAACCCTCCATTTGTCTGGTGTTGATTTGTTAATTATGTCATATGATGTTATAGGTTTATCTGAAGTGCATGGTCTTTCAATATTTATGTCTGGTGTTATAACAATATAATGTCTAAAGTCTTTGCCGTAAACATTTTTAAAATCATTAACCACAACATAAGAATGTATTGTTTGTGGGAACGTATAATCACATGTCGCTTGGTATTCTGTATTATATTTTGGTATTTCAAAGGTGAATATGCCTTTCTCACCAAACTCACACATCTTATCTCCCAATATAGTGTAATCCTTAATAGTATTATTCTCTATTAATTTCTGCCATCTATTAACTGGGGTGTTACTATTACTATCCCATACCAACCTACCGTCCGAACCTTTGCTGTCAACAAAATTAAGTTTGTTAAAGGTTTCTTTTGTAACTTCTGGTATATTAATAACGTCACTACCATTATCAACAATATATAGTTTACCGGGCATTGTAACTTTACTAGAATCACCACCAACAACCAAATCAAATGGTTTAGATTCCTTTGTTTGTTCAAAAAATAATTCTTTATTTATAATCTCTGACGAAGCTTTTATAGCTCTATACCAAGGTATCTCCATAGGATTTCCAATTGTGTCGTATTTGGTTCCTAATCTTACGTTTATATTACTAAGTCCGTCTTGAGATTTCGATGTTGTCTCCCAGTCTGTTTCACACATCAGCCTAACACTATCACCTTCAATCAAGTTAATATAACCAGTATCTAGTTTGATGTCGTCACTAACTTCAAATATTGTTGTTGCTGATGTAGCTGAAGTTATACAACTACCAAACCCACTTGATGTTTTATCCATATCTGTAACAATAGTGGTTAAGTAATTATTGGCTACGCCGTCAGTGTTGTTACGTAAAATTTTATATTCCTTTAGTACTGTCGCTTCTGTTGACCCACTACTATATTTAACTAAAGATACTGATATTAGGAACTTCTTAACACCACTAGCTAACTTACTCATATCTCCTGGGTGGTACAAATAATTTGTGTCCGCGACAGCAACTTGTGTTTCTCCAACACCAGCGTTTAGTATTGATGTGTTGACCAGTCTTTTCATTTCATAATTATTCTCGGGGTATTTACCAACAAATTCTGTTGGGTATGTGTTCTCAATATATTCACACCATTTTGTGTCTGTGTAACTAACCTTAACGTGAGAATTATATGTAAACCTATATACACCACTAGTTCTAGCGGTATAGGTCATATAATCTTTTTCTGTATCACCAAAAATTAAATTATCACCATATACTTGTGAAAAAGCGTATGGTCTGTATTTCTTTGTAACATCACCAATCATAGGTAATTTATGTTCACCATATATAGTTGATGTTGGTATTACTATATCATTACTATACGTTGACGCTGAAATGTTTAAATCATAAACTACTGTGTCACCACTGGTGAACCCACTATACCCCAAACTATTGTGACCGTATGTGGTAAAACAGAAATCGGTACTACTATGGTCCCCTACTGGTGTTCTGTCAAATAATGGTTCCAACTCTTCTTTCTGTGTGTGGTCTGGATTCTTTCCTGTTGTTGGTATGCTTCCTTCGGCTATATGATAGTCGCCTATATAATCAACACCGTTTAGTAGGAATTCACCTCCAGTTGTGACCAATTTATTTTGTCTACCAGCTCTCTCAATACCAATATTTGACCTCTTTCTTGGACATATTAATATCTTTTCTATTTGTCCGTCTTTATCATATGTAAACCTAACATCATTAAATTGGTTAAGCGTTGACCTTTCCACCCATTGTGATATCCTACTATACACTCTTTTAACGTTTTTTAACCTGCCGTTAATTTGTCTAACAGGATACTGTTCTACACTACCAATTTGTTGTGATTTTAAATTGTCAGCAAAGGCTCTTAGTTGGGCCTTTGTACTAAATTTTAATGATAAACATTTATTGGTTGATGAGAATACTTCGTTATCTCTGACCTCATTAACCCAATCTATAGGTCTTATATTCTTACCTCTCTTAAAAACTTTGTCAGATTCTTTAACAATACCGTCGTTAACATCCCTACTGATATTATATGGAATTTCAATTTCGGTGTTGGTACCTAGATTAAAATCTGATAGGTCGACACTTGTGTCACTACCATTCTCAATAACAAATACACTACTATTAATCAATTCTAACGTATCTGGATTTATTTTTTGTCTTGTTAATTGTTTTTTATAATCATATCTAACTACACCCTCACTTATATGTTCTGAATCCAAATTTAAATTAACTGTTTTAAGTTCCAAATCACCACCTTTAACAATAATGTGTTTTGGTTTACTAACTCTCTCAATACCACCTTTATTCCTTGTTGTTGTGTCTATACCATCTCTAAATCCTATTGTTGTACTGAATTGGCCTCCATATTCACTTACTATATCCATGTCAAATGATGTGTCTGACGACCTACCATTAATATTAACTGAATTAAGAATCATTTGTAATGCGTGAGACTTTCCGGACTTATTTTTTACAAACTTTTTTATAGCTCCCTCATTGTCTTTTGGATTGAAGTAGTTTTTGTGGGATAATAGTGCTCCGAACCTATTACCTTTAACAGAGTTAAATCCGAATATCCCCATAGTATTTTTAAATACTTCTAGTGTTATATCACTATTATTTAATCTTAATATTTTATTGTCTACCTTTGTGGTGATATAATCTTTACTAAACTTAAGAAACATTCTTTTTTTAACACCGACACCTGTAACAATCATATCTACAGGACCTATGGTATCATAAGTTAGTTCACACCACAATTTCTTGTTTAGCGGTTCAAAACCCTTAATATTTCTAGTAGCATAAAACATGAAGGTTAGTTTATCACTTAACCCCTTTAAATCAACTTTACTACTATATATTTTATCCCTCATATTATAAATCGTAATCTAGAACCCAATTATTATCACCACCTTCATTCAAACCAAACACATATAATAAGTTATCAGTTGCACCACGATTTGTGAATAGTGATGTAGAATTATACGCTGTTCCGTTTGTTTGGAATTGTCCTGCTAATGCTGTTGTTTGGCCGTATGTTAGTATATCACCGCTAGTATCTGTTGGGTTGTTAATGTTGTATGAATTAGCGTATGTTGATGTTTGGTTTTGTGTGTACCCATTTATTATATTTTGACCCATAGCTGAACCTATTGTAACTACTGGTGGTGCTACCATTGTATTAGGGCCTGTTCCCATTTGTGAAGCTGGAAAACCATTATATGGTGTCTGTAAAACTGTTAACGTTGTTGATAGTACAGAACTTAATGATTCACCCTCGATATCAAAACATCTATACACAAATTTATCTCTATGAAATGCTGAATTTTCAATTTTGATACCTCCTGTCCATAGTGTTGTTGTGGGAACCATTTGTTCAATGATACGAATCCAATAGTCACCCAATGATTTAGCATATTTTGCCATCTTAGTATAGGTGTATTGATTGTTATCACCACAATTATTTTTTAGATAGTCCAAATATATTTGTTGTAGTGCTGGATACCCACCTGTTTTACCATCACTAATAGTCATTCTTGTTTTAACATCTATAAAGTATCTCCAAAAATTCTTATTAAATTCCTTAAAATGAAGTTTCTTAGCGTTAATCTTTGGGTTTGTTGCGTCCCACTTACCGTTCTCGTTAGAATATGGTGATGGTGATGTTCCTCCACTGAAAAAACAATTACTGTCTTTTGATTGTTGCCAAACATCATAAACCAAAGCTTGTCCAATGTTAAGTGATAAATCTACATTTTTAACATTAAGTACCAATCTCTCATCATCAACATGGTAATTAGCGTTCCTACTTTTAAACTCAAATTCTCTAATAGTGTCACTATCAAAACACCTATGTTTAATTAACTCATTTATATACTCTAACCTACTTTTATAAACCTTTCTTGTATTAATGCTACCAAGTGGTGTGTTTAATAAAATATTTTCAAGACCCTTAGCCATAACTGTAAGTTCATCACAGTTAGCACTATCTGTAGCTATATAGAAGGTGTCATTTCCAGGGGTATTGAATTTTCTTCCGGAATAATCGTATGGTTGTAGTTCGTCTCTATCAAATGTAGGGACAGACATTCTTTCGTCATCAACTCTAACCCAAGATTTTTTATCGTCTATAATTCTAGTAAGCCCATATCCAATTGACATATGTGGAAATCTCCTAAACCTATCCAGGTATGGTGATTCAGCTAGGTTTGAGTATTGTCCCATAGTCCAGAAACCACCCCAGGTAAATTCTCTAAACCTGTTTACCACATTTGGTGAACACCCGCTCAATACTGAGTTATCATAATCTGTTATTAATTCAGATTTATGTTCTTCAGTCCTTTCAAACCATCCAGCACCTCTTTGGAAAAAATATGTGTCGGTAACTATAGGTCTTTTTGGGTATCCTGATTTGTCTATAGGATAGTCACCTATCCCGAAGTTATGATATGTTGTGCCTGTTTCGTAGTAGAATTGGTTTATTCCTGTGGCTATGGTTAAAGGTAAACTTAATTCAATCGATTTTGTATTATATGTTCCTCCGGATATCTCACCCCATCTATCTATGAAGTTTGGTGTTGAGAACTCGTAGTGTGAACTTGGTGTGGTCCCTGTTGTTGGGTCTACATCCCAAACAAATTTAGCTTTTGGTATTAGGTCAACTTTCTTATCAGCTACTACAACGTATTCATTAAATTCAATAAGTGCTTCAGGTGCACCTAATAGAGTTAATAAGAACTCTATAGATTTCCTTGTACCTTTTGACTTAAATAGATACCCTGTGTTCATTAATATTCTTCTATATAATTCAACATCTAATTCAGCTGGTGTCATCCCAACTGAAGAACCTGAATATTGTGGTGTTGTAACTCCTAGTACACTATCTAGAAAACCTGTTTTGTTTAATGTTGCTGGTGTTGACCAACCTAAAGTTCTTGCAAAATTCTTTGTCAGTTCGTTTGGTATGTTCTTTTTAGTGTCATACGTAACATTTGTCATATAAGCTATACCATCAACAAATGTTTTTATGTCGTCAAAACTCCTACCGTATATCTGTAAAGTATTCTCAACTTTTTGGTCTGCTGTATCAAACTCTTTAAGTGTTGGTGCTGTTAAAAATCTTGATACTAAATTTGTTTTGATGCCGTCTAGTTCGTCACCCACATCTGATAATTGACTAATATATGTTATATATGGTGTACCAGTTATATCTAGATTAACACCATCAATCATAGGCCATGTTAAACTTTTATGTGAATAATATTTTTTACCACTATCTGTTTCTTTAACTAATTTAAATTTAGCTGTATATATAGGTGAAACATCTCTTGTCATTAAAAATGATTCTACACCATTTAATGACCTTAATTGTGTTTCACTCTCAACCAAACTTGGTTTTATATAGAATTTTGTGGTTGTTGTTATTGTTGATGTTCCGAATGGTTGTCCTTCGACAACAAATTCGATGAAATTAGTTGAGATATTTTCTGGTGTAAAATTAACAACTTTATACTCAGTCGTCGTAATTGTATTGTCGAACGTAAGGACGTATTTTTCATATTCTTTGGTTAAATTTCTTATTTTAGGTACTTTTCCTTCAGCAATCTTAACAGATGTGTTTGCCTCATTACCGAACATACTCATATTATTAATAACTTGTTCTGGTGATATGCCGTCAACAACTAATTCACCATTTGTTGTGAACTCAATACTAAACGGGTTAGATAAGTTGTCAACCGGAACTCTAAGTG
>Ga0066849_10000687_pt1 | contig 13641 bp, 9 predicted proteins | sample ETNtaG_9_FD_65492 | JGI IMG/M metagenome (GOLD analysis project Ga0066849, IMG submission 65492) | Marine microbial and viral communities from oxygen minimum zone, Eastern Pacific Ocean - ETNP201406SV69 | ecosystem: Environmental > Aquatic > Marine > Oceanic | place: Pacific Ocean: Eastern... | reverse complement strand
GGTAGAATTGGCGATGACGTAAGTATCGATATCAATGGGGATGGGCAACCTGAATGGACAATGGAAGATTCAACAATTGGCCCGCTAGGATGGCAAAATAGATTTGGAAATGGAGCGATGTCTGTTCCAATTAACTTTGCAGCATCAACATCGATATCTATCCCGATTCAATTACCAATTAGTGGAATTGACTCACTTGGATTCAGTGCTGTGCCGGGGAACTTACCTCCATCAGGATTTAATTGGAGTATTCAAGCAGGAGGTTCTGTTGTTGCAGATGGAACTTCATCGCTATCCACTGTAGACGTCTCACGAATATCAATTGATTCAACCGAAATTAATGATTTGAATACTGCCCTTTCAAATGGTGTAAGATCAGCTGGACCTTCAGAACATCCACATGCGCAAGTAAACCTTGTAATCGAAAGTGATCCAGGATCATTCAGTATTTCTGCACTAAATGCTAGAAGTACTCCCTCAATAAATCTTAATTTCGACCCAGGAAATGCAATTGTTCTAGCCATTAATGATAAAATTCCAGAATCTCCACTGACTGGAGCTACTAGGCTAGTCTCAATTCCAATTCAATTCGATCTACCTGGTGCTGTTTCTATCACAATAGATGACCTTGAATCTAGTTCATCATTCACGACAGATTCGATGACATTCTCTAATATCTCCACCACAATTACTCCATCATTCCAATGGATGGAAATTCATTCATCACATACAGTTACTAGTGGATTCCCTGCTGAAATACAGGTCGACATTGCCGCTGAACAATACTCTGCTACTGTAGTGATGGACCTCACACAAGAGACACATACTATCTCTCAATCAGGAGGTTTTCAGGGAGATCTTTTGATTCTTCATCCGACAGACCCTTACACCCATTCAATAGATGGAGATTTCATTAATTCAACATTAAAATTCAGAATTAATGCTAGTTGGGATGATGAACCAGAAGTTCGTCTAAAATCGCGAATTATTCTTGATGATGGTAGACGCAGTATTCCTAAAATTCAATTGGTCGGCATTGGGCCACGTGAAGGAATTGAGAACGACATAATGATTAGAACATGGAGTATTCTAAACGATTTGAATGTAGCAATTCCATTGTCTGAATCGTATCTGAAATCTGAAGCAGATATCTCGGTAATGGTTGAATTAGGATTTCCCGAAACTGATTCTTCTATGGCCTCTCGCTCAGGAGATGCAATGGTCCACCTCTTCCTCAATGAAGTGGAAATTGCTAATACCACTAGTTTCACAAATGGAACTGCTCGATTTGACATTCAAACACCTGCAACAACTGGCGAGGTAGAATATAGGGTTGAACTTGAATCCCTTCATGGTTCAGAAGTCACATATGCTGTCTCGACAAATCGAACATTTGTAGTGGATTCAATAACACCAGATGTTGTTGGAATGAATATCAACCCAATTGATCATCTGGAACAAAATCCTGCACAAACACTTCGGTTCGAGATTTTCGATAGGCCGGTGTTACCTTCAAATGTTGCAATAATGCTCTGGAGGGAATGGGAAGACGACATAAATGGGGATGGAGTACCTAATGATGATGAATATAGAGAACGTCCTTTGGACATACCATGGAATCGTTCACAATCTAATGGGAACTACTCCATCGTTCTTGATGATCGTTTAGCTCCAGATGGTTCATTGGTTTACGGATATCTAATTGGAGCAGACCCTGCTGGAAACCAATTAATTTCGTCAGGTGGCCCGGGAGTCACACAGACTCTCTTCGTCTACCAACTCAAATCTGATGGAGCACCGTTACTAACTGATAATGGCCAATTCCTAGAACCAACTAACGGATATCTACATCCAGGTACAAGATATCATCTTCAAATCCCAATTTTTGAACCAAATGGATTTGCAGATATAGAAACAGGAGAATTACAACTAGCATCTAACTCTCAAACTGATTTAATTTCAATAATTTGGGATGGTTGGACTAGAACATGCACATCGGAGAGCACTAATCTAGAATACTTGGATTGTTCGATGCTGTCGGAAACAGATGATCCATTGACTCCATACACTACAAATGCCATCTTCGAAATAGAATTCCAATTAGGATGGTCGTTACCTGTTGAAGATGAACTTAGAAGAGAACCGACGTTAGAACTATTTGATTTCGCAGGACAATCATCCTGGAGAAGTTATCCCGATCTCAGATGGAGATACAGTCCAGACTTGGCAATCGATGGAGAGACACTTCTCCTAGAACCATATGAAGGAACTCTGTCCGATGATGGAGCATGGATGCGACCTAACGGACTCATGGGGCTAAATGGAACTGTGATTTTCCCTGCTTCTGGTTCTTCTCCTTCAGAGCCGTTCACAGTTGCAGTAATATTCAATGGGATTGAAACAAAGATAGATACCGATTCTTCTGGACTGTGGAGTACTGAATTGAGAGCGCCAACATCGTCAGGAGACCACCCACTTTCATTCGAATTAATTGACCTTCCAGCCCAAGCAAGAGATCTTACAGATCCTGAATTAACTCTCAGATGGATTACTGTAGATGGAGAAGAACCTCGTCCAAACGAAGTTATCGCACCTAGGACTACTGCAACTCTCCCAATTGCTGATTTACAAAACCTAACGTTAGAAATGACCATCAATGAACAAGGTGAAATTAACCGTGATGCGATTACGCTACATTGGGCTCTCGTGAAAAGAAATGATGTGACTCGAACCGTAGCCCATGGGACAAAAAATGTTGAAGTCATGGGTACATCATTATCAGGTCAAGCTATTCCTACTTTGACTACGTTCAGTGTTAATGGAGATATTCCCAGCTCTGCATTCATGGAACAATTAGATCTTCATATCTGGGTCACAGGTGCTGATCGAGCTGGAAATGATTTCACGTCAACATCCTCATTCAATAGCGCAACAAGCCCATTTGCAGTATGGGAAATCGAGACTCTAGGTGCACGATTTAGTATTGATGACGAATTAGTATACTCAAAGAGAGGAAGTTCAGAAATTGAACAAAGTATAATCATATCTGCACAGGTTCGAAATATTGGTGAAATTGATGGTATTGTTAATGTCATTTTCAAGACCGAAAAATCAGATGGAACTCAAACTAGAATAAATCTCGACCCATTAGAAATAGAAATTTCAGAAGGAGAAAGAGCAACTGTGGATATCGATTGGACACCACAACAAACTGGTCGTTACACGATACTGGTTGAATTAAATGGGGAAATCGCCACAACCGGTGAATCCATCGAAATTGTTGAACCAGCTAAACAAGGATTATTTTCAGGAGATGATATTGGATTCACTGTAGTCATTGGATTGATGTTTACATTACTATTTGGGATCCTTATTGCAGTAGTCATGATTGCCATTAGATCAACTGGTGGAGATGATTGGGATGAATACGACGACGAGTTGTGGGACCAAACAGATGAATTAGAGATTGATGAGGCTCGTCAACGCGACAAGGAAATGAAAAATAAAAAATCTATGATTGAAAAGGAAACCGAAAACCAAGAGACTCATGGCGATTCTAGACTTACAGGGATGGATACGAAAACGTATCAGTACTGGGCACAACAAGGATACAGTCACGAACAAATCGTCGACTGGTGGCGTGAAGCTAACGCTCAAAACTGAATTTTACAACCGTGCGATTCAAATCATCGAACATTACGCCCCTAGATGAGGGAGCAGGAGGGTTGCTGACAGTGCTAAACACTGAGGAAAGTCCCCTCTCCACGGCGCAAGTGTCCCGGTTTACGCCGGGGACCCGAGAGGGTCGGCAATGTAGCAGAAACGAACTGTCGCGGGTGTGTGCGATGAATCCGAAAGGACGAGGTCGCCCGTGCACAGATGGAACGAACATCCACACTGGAGCAAGTCCAAACAGTCCCGTCGACGTGCGTCGCCGAGGGACGGGTCGGATGCTAAGTTGAATGCAACCAGCCGTAAGGTGAACAGAAAGGGGCTTACTCCCTGCACCCTCAACTAATTTCTACTATTTTTGTAATATCGTTGCATCAACCGGCATTTCCCCTTCAACTATTACTCTATCATCATCTGTCCATGAACCTGGCAGACCCTTTAATCGATGCATCGCTTTCTTTGTCCCAACAAGCATACTAGGAAGTAATATCGCTGATGTAAATAATGCTAGGATTATCAGTAACATCATCAATACAAAGAAATTTCTGAGACCAGGAATACTTACGAAAAGGCCTGCAGCAAGCCCTGCTGAGGTTGTTGCTGTAGTCTCAAAGATAGTCTGGCCAGTCTTCTCCACAGCTTTGGAGACGCCACCAGGCGTCTCCTTCTCATCAGTAATACGATCAACAATATGTATCGAATCATCAACACCAATTCCGAATACAATCGTTCCTATCATCGCAGTGAAAACATTGACATTTACTCCTCCACCAAAACGCATCAATAATGGCTGCCATAAGACTACCACTCCAACTGCAATCATCGTAAAAGCGGCCAACCTAGGAGATGCAAAAAGAATAGACATTACAAAGAGTAAAACAATCATAGTAGCAATTGTAGTTTCTGATTGTGCTTCGTGAATTCCAGAATTAATATCCAATGAAACTGGCAATCCACCTGTTAAAAGAGTGTTCTCTACTCCATCCATACCAACTGCAGTACACCGCTTTGCATCTCCATCAATACATTGATTCCCAGTTAATCTTTCATCAATTGTTTCTCTGAGTTTTCCCGCATCACCTAATGAGATGTATGGTTGATTCACATATACCAATGTCTTAGTTTCACCAAATCCTGAATCTGCATTCATCAACATTGAACGCACTTCAGGAGATAATGTATCCAATGCTACATTCACCATAGTATCCCTAGTAGTCAACAGATAAAATGGACATTCAGGTCCGGCTGCAGGATTATCCCAACATTCAGAATGTAAAATCCCCCACAAGGTGTCTGAATATATCTCATCTTGAGTTACAGGATTAGGGATTGAAACTGGAATTGATTTCAAAATAGTTACTAACGATATCGATGTAGTATTATCTACAGTATCAATGTCCTCAACCTGAATTCGATCAATTGCATCCAATACTGGCAGGTCTCGTATGGGGGCAGTGTCATTCAGTCGACCTCTATCAGTTGCATCAACAATAAACATATTCGTTTGCCCTCCCTCAAACACTCTACTGTACTCTGCTAATGCTTCGTATGTAACCAAGCCAGGGGGCACCTCAGAGGAAGCTCCTGTAATGTCCTTACCTAATTCTTCTTCAAGGTAGTAAGCTCCTACAGCCGTAACTAAGAAAGAAACAATCAGTACAGTCCATGTTGCTCGAAGAGGAATCTGTCCTACTTTGGACCAAAGATTGTCGGTAGCTGAACTCCTACCTTTCCTATATCTCAGAATATATGCAAGAGCAGGGACCATTATTAAAGACAAAATAAATGTAATAAAAATGCCCAATAATAACGTAGTTCCAACAGTTCTCATAGGACGAATTGGAACTAATTCAGTCCACGTCAAAACACTGAAACCGATAATTGTCGTAAATGCTGAAAGCATAATTGCATGTCCACTTGTCTCAGCAGCAGCAACAGTCGCCTCAAGATACAACTCTTCATCCCATGGATTCATTGGTTCAATCTGTTGGCCATCTCTCTCAGCATCCCACATCAATTGAGCATGTTCGTCGAGAATGTCATTACGATTCTCTTCAATTCTATTGGTCAAATGAAGGGCATAATCAACTCCAAGACCTACCAAAATTGGTCCTGCAGATATTATCATGGGAGTCAACTCAATATCGAGAAGTACTGTAGTTCCAAAGGTGATAAGTAAACTAAAGAGAATTGGAGTTCCACAAATAATTACCACTTTAGGACTTCGATGAAGTACCATCATCGTCAAAGCCACAAAGACCCCACTCAATGGCAACATTACTTCGATTAACTCATCATATACGGCTTCTGAAACATCATGAAGTACTGGAGTTAATCCAGTTATTGTTATTGCATCCCTCGGCAATATAGATTGCATTCTAGTTTCGTTTATCGATGAGAGAGGTTCGGTATATTGGCGCATACAAAGTGGTAGACCACAAGAATCCAACAATTCCTGTGTATGCTCAATGAACGCTTTGTGGTCCTTGATTTGGCCACTGGGGTTTTCATCGGTCTTCCCCTTAGGATCGGGTCTAGCATTGATATCGGTACCTTCCATATCAAATCTTATTCCCATTACAACAACGGCAGTATCCCAAATACCATCTCCATTGGTATCACGTACGAAATTAGAAAGTAAAGGACCGGCACTTTCAACAAAATTATCGATAACATCTTGATCATCAGGTATTGAATATCCGTCGTATGGAGTCTGTTCTGTCACAGGACATTGATTAGGGTCTAGATTTGGAATCTGATATTTCTCCATCGCACAATTAAATCTCTTTGCTGAACTATTTGCTTCTTTGATAATTTGAGCAGGAGATAAAATCCAAACTACTCCATCTTCAATTCCTCTATCTGATTTATTTCTATCCAATCCATGTTTGTATCCCCCAGCATTTGAATTCATATCATCTCCTTCAATCCAACTAATTTGGGTAAGGATATTCACATCTGTAATATTTTCATTTCCTCGAGATGCCCCATCATCTATTGCATTATTAGTGTGAATATAGAGAAGAACAATGTCTGTAGACCATTGCTCTCTGACTTCCAATAATAAGTCTGTTGAGTTAGCCCCATCAGGCAAATACACCTCTACATCCCCATTGATCTGTTGTTGGAAATCCTTTGCTGAATTTCCCATTACTGCTGAAGAAATAAGTAAAATTATCAAAATAAATGCAGGTGCTTGGATAATCCGACCATACACAAAGTTGTAGAATGATTTTCGGAATGCTTTGATAGCAATAATTAGTCGTGAAAATGATTCGCCGAAAATTTGAGATCGTGTTTCACGAAACCTTTCATTGAGGTTCGATAGAAATGCAATAAATGTGAGCCAAAACGTGGATGTGCTCAAATTCTCAGCAATCTCACCTATGGAGATTCCATCGTCAGAAACCTCCGTGTCCTCATTGGACATGAACCGTCGACAGAAAGAACCAACATCAAGCGTTCGGAAGATGTCACTCAGATAGAGCGAATACGTTGCATTACCACTCTTCGCATTAGTGACCTAGCACCATGCAATACCAATCCTGAGAAAACCAAAGAAATGCCCAACATTGCTAACCATGCACCAGTCAAACCTGGACCTACTGAAAGTGCGATCGTTCCATCGGTTAATTCCTCTACAGAATTGAGCATGCCTAACCCAATTGTTGTGCCAGAAACCAACAATCCCATTCCTGGAACGCCAAAGACGAGCATCGGTTTCTTGTGAGAAAGTGAAATCAATGCATATGTTAGGACTGTGAATCCATGTCCAAATGCAGAGTATGTTGATGATTTAGGTACATCGTATCGAACAGAAATCGGTACCTCACTGACCATAATCCCTTTCTCTTTACACTGATCGAGTACTTCCAATGTGGATTCCATACCTTCATTTTCAAACGCAAGAAGATTCAATGCCCGTTTTGAGAAAGCGCGAAACCCGCTTTGAGTATCTTTTACTCCTAAATCACTAGTAAGATTGGATGCAGTATTTATCATTGAAATTCCCAGTCTTCGATAAAGTGGCATGGATGTTCTCTTACTTTCATCCATAAAACGAGAACCTATGACAACATCAATTCCATCTTCATTGAGAGCATCAAGAACCAACGGAATATCCTCGGGTTGATGTTGCCCGTCACTATCCAAAATAACCAATTTGTCAACATTTTTCTCCCTAGCAATTCGGAAAATGGACCTAATGGCTGCACCATATCCTCTATTTGCGCGATGATAGTGAATATTTGCTCCGGCTCGAGCAGCTAAACGTGAACATGAATCAGATGATCCATCATCGACACAAATCACTTCATCAACATGCGGCATACATCTCATGACTACAGAGACAACTGTCTCTTCTTCATTGAACATTGGCATGCCCACCATGGTCAAGCCAGATTCACTTACAGGCCCTCCCATAAACAATTTTCAACCTGATTCGTATATAATAATGAAGTAATTTCGTGAATTCTTTGTTACTTTCAAGCAATATTTACAATTTTTCGGCATCGATGGTCTCAAGTTCAATGCATGAATGCCACACCATGGTCACGCTGGTTACGGGAGGTGCGGGCTTCGTTGGTTCTCACCTAGTCGAACAACTTGTAACTCGTGGTGAACAGGTCATGGTAGTCGATAATTTGTCATCAGGATTTAAAGAATTTATTCAGATGCACATTGATATGGGTACTGTCTGGTATAGAAAATGTGATCTTAAAGATCTAGAGGCTCTGAAGCCTTTGATGTATGATCAAATTTCTGGTGAACCCGTAGAGATGGTGTACCACCTTGCGGCAAATCCTGATATCAGATTGGGAACTACAATCACAGACACTGACCTAAAAGAAGGCACAATAGCAACATACAATGTTCTAGAAGCAATGCGTCTTGCAAATGTCAAGAAAATTGCTTTTTCTAGCAGTAGTGTAGTATATGGCGAAGCAAAAAAAATGCCTACTCCTGAGAATTATGGGCCCCTTTTCCCCATCTCACTTTATGGTGCATCAAAACTAGCATCAGAGGCACTGATTACATCATGGGTAGGAACTTTTGGCCTAAAAGCATGGATTTTCCGTTTTGCCAACATTGTTGGCGCAAGGGGAACACATGGCGTCATTTTCGATTTCATCCACAAGTTACACAAAGATAAATCGTGTTTAGAGGTGTTAGGAAATGGAAGACAAGAAAAGTCATACATGGAAGTTGTAGACTGCGCCCTAGCTATGATACATGTTGTAGAACATACTAATGAGGCAATCAATTGTTACAATCTTGGAACAAGAGATACATGCAGCGTCAGAAGAATTGCAGAAATTGTTCTTGAAGAATCTGGGTGCAGTGACGCTGAAATTCAGTATACTGGAGGAGACAGAGGTTGGGCAGGTGATGTACCGAAATCAATGCTTGATCCTGAACGATTGTACGAACTCGGATTTGGACCAGAATATAACTCTGAAGAAGCTATAAGACACACAGCACGTTGTTTAGTTGCTGAAATAGGCCAACCATAATTATGGATGAAATAGTCCCTCTTCTTCGAACATAGATTCACTATCAATTGATGACACTGTGGACATCCGAATTACAGTAACATCAATCCTACCAACATCTGGATAAAGGGAAGTTAATTCTCTATGCAATTCATTTCGAACCTGATCTATATCTACGGCATCTATGATAGTGACTGAACGGATAGGAGGGGTCCCTCTAACCTCTAGGATATATTCTACCATCCATTCAACTGCAATCGTTAACTCAAATTGATCTACGGCGTCTTCCATGTCATCCATCATGATTAATATCGCCTTAGAAGCATATGAATGCATTGTATTATTGTTCAGTATCCAATTTTATTCTAGAATACAATACAATACTAGCAATTAGGATGCCAATGCCAATTAATGGTGGCCAAAATGATTGGATTTTCTGAACCTCTGATGATTGAATAGACCATGATAATGCAGATAATGTTGTTCGTCCGTTATTGGGAATCTGTTCTTCATGAATAACTACAATAGTAGATGAATTCGCATTCAATCCACTAGGCCACTGAAAATTAAAAATTGCAATTATTCCAGTTTCATATTCAATGCTTGTTGAAACCCAATCAGAGGGAAAAATTGACGAATCATTCACTCCAATGGTAGCTATGTTTTGCAATACAGAGTGGCTTTCTAGTATTCCATTAGTTGCATCTTCTGGAGAAACAGAAGCAACGGTTTCCATAATCATCAAAGTCATTTGTGTCCCATTTTTCCGAATGGGGTCATCTATACGTGCTTCAATAGTAACTGTTGATGAATCAAATGCAATCGATACATCAAGAATTTCATGAGATATTCGATCAGCCTCTGCATCTAGTAAAGACCTCTGAAGCTCTCCTCTTGATGAAGAAGGTGTGAGTTCTTTTGAACCATCAAAATGGTATAATGGAGTTGAATCGGAATCGGAATGCCCAAGCCATGTTCTCCTATATTTCGAAGCCTCATTACCTAATGGGTCATTTATTGAGCTGTGTAAATTGACTCGAATTAATCTCTCACCATTTGATTCAACCATTGGAGATATCCATGCCTCATGTTGTGCGCAAACATCACACCAAACAGCCGTTGCCTGTTCAAACATTACCGAACCCCCACCCCTAATTTCAACAGTGGATTCTCCAGTAACAACCCCCATAGAAACAGACAGAATCAGGAAGACAACCATTATCGATAATCCTCGCATATTTACTTCAAGTAACACTACCGTTTCAAATCGACGTTTATGTGATTTGGAATCATTTGGAAACTCAATAAATCGATAAATTACCAAATTTCTATCCGTCAGCCTTGAAAGATATCGCTACTCGCCCCAATCATGAGCAACCGCTGGTACTCCGAACATAGGAGCGATCCATGGCGTAGAAAGGCTCGACAAGAAGGATACAGAGCAAGATCTGCATTCAAACTTAAAGAAATTCAAGAAAAATTCACACCAATTAGGAATGGCGACGCGGTATTGGATGTTGGTTGTGCGCCAGGTGGATGGAGTCAGGTTGCATGTGAATTGGTTGGCAACGAAGGAATTGTAGTTGGTGTAGATTTACAGACAACCTCGCCTATCGAGGGGGCTCATTTCATTGTAGGGGATATTCAAGATGATCTCATTCAAAATTCTACTAGAGAAGCATTTGAAGGACGAGTGATTAATACTGTAATATCAGATATCTCGCCCGAAATAAGTGGCCGATATGATATTGATCAAGCCATTTCAATCGACTTAGTTACAATGGTTTGCGACTTCTCCCTTCCTTTGCTTAACCCTGGAGGGGCATTTATCACCAAAATTTTCCAAGGTCCAGGATTGGATGCATTGGTTAAAGCTCTAAAGAGGCGATTTTCAAAAGTTCATCGATTCTCTCCAATTTCCTCTAGAAATGCTTCTTCGGAGATTTATCTTGTTTGTAAGAATCTCAAACCACATCACGGAGGGCTTATTCAAACAGTAGGGGACGAAATTGAAGATTCGCTAGCGAGAGATGGAATTGTAGATCTTTCCAATGATGAGGACGATATAGTTGCAAAAACAGGTTTTTCTGTCCATCGTAGAGATTGAAACATGAAATCTATGGTCAATTCTAAAAGAGAAGGTGATTACGCCGGGTTGCTGAGGAGTCGATTAATTGAGTCACGCCACTACTTGTACATCATCTGGTATCCCTTTAGAGGATAAGCGCAGTACGTCATTCCCGTGCCCTGGTACGGATGAAGAAGGAAATCCATGCAAAGGTATGATTGGCCGAAGCGAGATGTGTCGCAATCAAGGTGTACGATATATCTGCCCAGAATGCCGGTTCCAAGGGCCATGAGGTGATTCCATGGGTGAAGTTATTGTGAAGTACAAGGTAATGCTCGATTCAGAATCTATGGGGCGAATTGATGAAGTCTGTAATCAGATAGAAGGTGTCTCCGACGATATTGGAGCAATACAAGTTGTTGAGAAAAAACCTCTAGCATTCGGTTTGATGTTTATCGAAGTAACTGCTATTATCCAAGACGGTGAAGAAATGAAAAATCCTCTTGGAAAATTCGAAGATGAAATAAAATCCTTTGAAGGAGTCACAGAAATCGAGACTCTAGAAATGGGTAGGCTTTGATCGCACTAATATTGTGATGACGGCGACTTCATGAATTCCCGCATCAACACAGTTGCATATGTCCCTGGTGGCAAGGTAAATCTAAATCTTAGACACGCTCCTTCAGGATGCCACGTTTCACCTAATCTCGGCCCACTACTCCATCTTGAGTCAAGAGATTCTTCATCTAATATTGGTGCTTCTTCAATACTAAATTCATCGAAAATTGATGCATAAGGTCGGCGAGTTCCATTGGTAGTCAGTCGTGGAATTTGATGTACTTCCCAATCAATTTCATCCAATGCCAATTCACTGAAAACCTTAGATTCTATTTCACCCGGTTTACCAACTGACATTGTGCCAGTAGTACCAGGAAGCGGGCCAGTGACTGAAAGACGACGGAAACGACAATTACGAATACACCGCTCTAGGTTTGTTTCATCAACTAAGGCAGACTTACCAGCATCAATCTTACCTTCTGAAGACATTGGGGCGACCACATCTCCAATCATTGGTTCAGCAAGTGGCAATCCTAACTCAAGACGAGCACCTAGAACATGATTGAACGCCATTGATTGAAGAGAATGTATCATCATCAATTGCAGATTTCTAGGCATGGTACTGAACGATTTCACATGATTTTCAGGTGAATCAATGTACGATTCCAACATTGATCTCTCATATCCTAGATGTTTGGGAATTATCTCTAAGCAAGCCTGAGCATCTCCAGTTTCCCTCCACATTTTCCTGAATTCAAAGGTCTCAGAATCTTCGAAAAGTCCTTGCATACCAAGGTATGTTGAGACTGCCGATTCAAAGTCATCATGTAGGACGAATCTTCCCACTGCAGGTGTAACGGGACGAAGGGAACCGAATCTTTGTGGCCCGACCCAATTAGGGAAAATACCTCTCCCCAACGACTCTTCCATCACGTCCCTAATAGACAGGGCTCTAGACATAGCCTCCTTCGCATCCAATGGTTCACCATCATCACCTACACATCCCCTGATTACAATGGTAAAACGATTAGCTGAATGTGCACCCATAGCAACTTTTTGATGAGTCCTACCTAGAATCTCAATCTCTACATCTGAAATCTCAACTGACTCTACACGATTAACTGGGGCATCAACTACCATCAATTGGGTTGTAATTGCCTTCTTATCTTTGGTCCCAGAAAACCAAATTCGATTTCGATTGATCTTTAATGCACTAGTAAAACGTCGGATAAAGCGATTAGTTTCCCAATCTCGTAGTGTTACCTTCACTAGAGTAAATCGGCCTTTCGGATCTAATGCTGGAATCCTTCCAACTTCCTCGACCCTAAAATCCTCAGCTCTCATCTTGAGTACTCCATATGTACCCTGAATAGATGTAGCATAACGACTTAAGCCAACTGATTTATCCACCTCAATTGGACTAGACACGCCCTCACCGGACCCAGTCAGAGAGATTGTGAAGAGAAATCCTTCGATGCTTCCTTAACAACGGATTTTAGAATCTTTACAGGATCCTTGCCCTTGTTTGCACGAATGTAAATCTCAGGGTCATCAAGATCTGGGTGACCACTGAAATAATTGCAGTACTCAATGTCCTTATGCGCATTAAGACGGCTTCTGAAAAGATGTAATGTTGTATGATCTTCGTCACTAATACGGATTCGTAATTCCGTACCTTCATTCAATAGCACTTTCATCGCCATATGCTTCGCGAGTAAGGTGCCCTTTTTGAGGGCTTCCACCCGGACAAACCGAAATTATTCTCAAGATACGCATTCTTAGTATAGAACAGCCGTTGAGATTATCCCCTGTTTACGCCCCCATTGAGTCATGTCCCGTACGGATGACCCC
>Ga0066849_10000685_pt1 | contig 13657 bp, 12 predicted proteins | sample ETNtaG_9_FD_65492 | JGI IMG/M metagenome (GOLD analysis project Ga0066849, IMG submission 65492) | Marine microbial and viral communities from oxygen minimum zone, Eastern Pacific Ocean - ETNP201406SV69 | ecosystem: Environmental > Aquatic > Marine > Oceanic | place: Pacific Ocean: Eastern... | reverse complement strand
TCACTTTTAGAAGAAGGTTTTCCAGTAAGATTGGTAGGCCTAGATTCTGGGAGAGGCACATTTAGCCAAAGACACTCAGTGTTAAGAAATCAGCTAGATAACTCTCGTTATATACCACTTAATAATATTTCAAAAAATCAAAAAAGATTTGAAGTTGTGGATAGTTTACTTTCTGAATTTGCAGTTTTAGGTTTTGAATATGGTTACTCTTTAGTAGAGCCAAACACATTAACAATATGGGAAGCTCAATTTGGTGATTTTGCAAACGGTGCTCAAGTTATAATAGATCAATTTATTGCCTCAGGAGAAAGAAAATGGTCAAGAGCATCTGGTCTAGTAATGTTACTTCCACATGGTTATGAAGGTCAAGGACCAGAACATTCATCTGGTAGATTGGAAAGATTTTTACAACTTTGTGCAAGAGAAAATTTACAAGTAATGAATTGCACAACTCCTGCAAATTATTTTCATGCCTTAAGGCGTCAAATACATCGCGATTTTAGAAAACCATTAATTATAATGTCACCAAAATCTTTATTAAGAAACAAACTTTGTGTATCAAATTTAGAAGATTTTGGTAAAAAAAATTCTTTTCATAGAGTTTTATGGGATCACGCTATTGATCCAAAAGTAAATGGTTTTATAAAACTTAAAAAAAGTGATAAAATCAGAAAAGTAATTTTGTGTTCTGGAAAAATTTACTTTGATATCTTAAAAGAAAGAGAAAAAATCAAAAATGACGATGTAACAATATTGAGAATAGAGCAACTATACCCATTTCCAATTAAACCTTTGGTTCAAGAGATTAAAAGATATGCTAAAAATGCAAAATTTTATTGGTGCCAAGAAGAGCCAAAAAATATGGGTGCATGGCTTTTGGTGAGAGATTATATTCAATGGACTTTAAATTATATTGGAGCTAAAAACAAAGAAATTATGTATATTGGTAGAAATATAGCCGCATCACCTGCCACAGGTTATGCAAAGAGACATCTTTCTCAACAACAAGAAATTATAAAAAAAGTTTTTGAATAATGAGTGAAAAAATATTAGTTCCAGTTTTAGGTGAAAGCATAAGTGAGGCTACAGTAGCAAAATGGTTAAAAAGAAAAGGTGAATCGATTGAGGCTGACGAGCCTATTGTTGAATTAGAAACAGATAAAGTTAATTTAGAAGTGCCTTCTCCAATAAGTGGAGTCTTATCTGAAATTAATGCAAAAGATGGTCAAGTAGTTGAAGTTGGAGCGATACTAGGTTTAATAGCCGAAGGTAAAAATCAAACATCAGAAAAAATAATTTCTAGTCCTAAAAAAAAAATTGAAAACATAATAGAAGATAAAAATGAAAAGAGTCCAAATTTTTTTGATAAAAAAATTATTAATTTAGAACAAAGTTCAAGTACTAAACAAAATCACGAAAAACCTTTAATATTGAATACAGAGGCAAAAGAAGAATCTGAAATTAAAAAAAATCCACAAAATGAAGTGCTTTCTCCTGCAGTTCGAAAAATAGCAAAAGAAAAAAAAATTGATGTAAAAAATATAAAAGGCACAGGTAAAGATGGAAGGATTCTTAAAGGAGATTTGATTAATTTAATGGGAACAGTACCTAGGCCTTCTGAAAGAAAAACAAAGTATGGTCAAGAAGAAAGAATCAAGATGACACGTTTGAGAATGACAATTGCAAAAAGATTGAAAGAAGCACAAGAAACAGCAGCAATGCTTACAACATTCAATGAAGTTAATATGAGCAATATAATTCAAATAAGAAAAGATCACCAGGATGATTTTCAAAATAGATATGGAATTAAGTTGGGTTTGATGTCTTTTTTTGTTAAAGCTTGTGTTGTTGGATTAAAAAATTTTCCAGCAATTAATGCTGAAATAGATAACGAAGAAATTGTTTATAAAAATTATTACAATATAAGTTTTGCTGTAGCAGCCGACAAAGGCCTTGTTGTTCCTGTTTTAAAGAATGCTGATGAATTATCTTTTGCTGATATTGAAAAAAATATTAAAAATATGTCTGAAAAAGCAAGAGACGGAAAGCTAGCAATTGAAGATCTTCAAGGTGGGACTTTTACAATTAGTAATGGTGGTGTTTATGGGTCAATGCTTTCAACGCCAATTTTAAATGCCCCTCAATCAGGAATATTAGGAATGCATAATATTTTAGAGAGGCCAATTTCAATTGATGGTGAAATTAAAGTATGTCCTATGATGTATTTGGCTTTATCTTATGATCATAGAATAATTGACGGAAAGGATTCTGTGTCATTTTTAAAATGTATTAAGGAAAATTTAGAAGATCCTCGAAAACTTTTTTTAGATCTTTAACAAATTATGTCAGAAAAATTTCAAGCTGTTGTGATAGGCGGTGGTCCTGGTGGTTATGTCTGCTCAATAAGGTTAGCTCAGCTAGGATATAAAACTGCTTGCATCGACGCAGGAAATGCTCTAGGTGGAACTTGTTTAAATGTGGGCTGCATACCATCTAAAAGTTTATTAAATCTTTCAGAAAAATTTTATAATACAAAAAATTTATCAGAAAAAGGAATAGAAGTTGGATCAGTGAAATTAAATTTACAAAAAATGATGAAAAATAAAGAAGAAGCAGTTTCAAAACTAACCAAGGGTGTAGAATTTTTATTAAAAAAAAATAAAGTTACTTATATAAAAGGTTTTGCAAATTTTAAAACATCTAACGAAATATCAATAATAGATAACAATAAAAAAGAAAAAATTATTGAAACTGAGAAAATAATTATTTCAGCTGGATCCGAACCTTTATCTTTGCCAAAAATTGATTTTGATGAACAAAAAATTCTTTCATCTACAGGAGCGCTATCATTAAAATCAGTTCCAAAAAAAATGGTAGTGATTGGTGGTGGTTATATAGGTCTAGAAATGGGATCTGTTTGGTCTAGACTTGGTAGCGAAGTTCATGTTGTTGAATTTCTTGACCATATAACTCCAGGAATGGATCGCGAAATTTCAAAAGAATTTTTAAAAATTTTACAAAAACAAGGAATAAAATTTCATTTAGAAAGTAAGGTAGAAAGTATAAAAAAAACGTCCAAAGAAGTAGCAATTAAAATTTTAAATAAAGATGGTAAAAAAATAGACATTAACTCAGATGTTGTGCTAGTCTCTATTGGCAGAAGGCCTAATACAGAAAAGTTAAATTTAAAAGAAATTGGAATTGAATTAGATAATAAAAAAAGAATAAAGGTAGATAAAAAATATCAAACTAGTGTAAAAAATATTTTTGCCATAGGAGATGTTATTGAGGGTCCAATGCTCGCTCACAAAGCCGAAGATGAAGGTATTGCAGTTGCAGAAATTATAGATGGACAGTTAGGACATGTAAATTATGATGTAATTCCTGGAGTAGTTTATACTTCACCAGAAGTGGCAACTGTAGGAAAAACAGAAGAACAATTAAAGAAAGAAAATATTAATTACAAAGTTGGTAAATTTTCACTAATGGCAAATTCAAGAGCAAAGACAATTAATGAGACCGATGGATTTGTTAAAATATTAGCTGATAGTAAAACAGATAAGGTTTTAGGGGTCCATATAATTAGCCCTAGTGCTGGAGAACTAATAGCAGAAATGGCAATAGCAATGGAATTTGGAGCAAGCTCTGAAGATATTGCTAGAACGTGTCATGCTCATCCAACTTTTTCAGAAGCTTTGAAAGAATCAGCATTAGCAGTAGATAAAAGAGCAATACACTCTTAACAAATTTTCATATTATGAACATATGAAGGTTCCTATTTTAATACCAAATATTTTTGATCACCCCTTTACCTATGAAAGTGGGAATATAGATTTGAAATTGGGAGATTATGTTTTAATTCCTTTTGGAAAAACAAAAATAACAGGAGTAGTTTGGAATGAGTTTGAGAAAGAGACCAATAAAAAATTTTTATTAAAAAAAGTTATTTTAAAATTAAATGTTACCCCATTAAACAAGAATATAATAAATTTTCTTAATTGGTTTTCACAATACAATTTAATTCCAAAAGGAATGGCATTAAAACTTTTATTACTTAGTAGCAAAGCAATTGAAGATATAGAATTAGAAGAATTAAAGAAATTTGATGATAAAATTAAGCAAAAAAAATTTTTTTTAACTGAAGAACAATATAAAGCTTTAAAAAGTTTAAATAAAGACATTAACAAATTTAGAGTTCATGTATTACAGGGAACAACAGGATCAGGAAAAACAATAGTATATTTTGAATCTGTAAAAACTATAATTGAAAAGGGCTTGCAGTGCTTAATTATGTTGCCAGAAATTGGTCTGACTCGACAGTTTGAAGAAAAATTTAGAGAATTTTTTGGTTTTAACCCAGCAATATGGCATTCAGGAATTTCAAAAAAAAATAAAAGAACAATATGGAATGGAATCTCATGTGGAAAAATTAAAGTCGTAATTGGAGCAAGATCATCTTTATTTTTGCCGTTTAAAAATTTAGGTCTAATAATCGTTGATGAAGAGCATGATCAATCTTATAAACAAGATGAAGGAGTTATTTATAATGCAAGAGATATGGCAATATCTAGAGCTCACTTTCAAAATATTCCTATAAATTTAATAACAGCAGTTCCATCTATAGAAACATATAAAAATATTAAATCTAAAAAATATAAAATTTCAAAAATATTAAACAGATTTAGGAATGCTTCGTTGCCAAATTATGAGATTATAGATCTAAATAAATCAAAAATTTATGAAAAATCTTGGATTTCACAAGATGTAATCGAAAAAGTAAAAGAACACTTAAAAAAAAATGATCAAGTGCTTTTCTTTTTAAATAGAAGAGGATTTGCTCCCTTTGTATTTTGTAAAAAATGTTTTAAAAAATATTTATGTCCAAATTGTTCAATTAATTTAGTTTATCATAAACATAACAAAAACTTACTATGTCATTATTGTGGTTATAAAGGAAATTTAAAAAGAAAATGTAATGATAATAATTTATGTGATTTTATATTTACTGGCCCTGGAGTTGAAAGAATATCGGAGGAATTGAAAAAAATTTTTCCAGAACAAAAACATGTTATTTTTTCTAGCGACACAATGAATAAAAAAGATTCATCAAATATTTTAAAAAAAATTGTAAATAATGAAATTTCAATATTAGTAGGAACACAACTAATATCCAAAGGTTTTCACTTTCCTAACTTAAATTGTATTGTTGTAGTTGATATAGATTTATCATCCCAAGGACATGATTTGAGAGGATCAGAAAAAAATCTTCAATTATATCACCAACTTTCAGGAAGGGCTGGACGAACTGGAAAATCCGCAACCGTATATTTTCAAACTTACAATTTAGATAAAACTATGATTACAGATATTACAAATAAAAATCCCAATATTTTTCTTGAAAAGGAACTAGAAATTAGAAAATTAAATAATTTACCTCCTTTTCAAAGATTTATAGCATTAATTTTATCTTCTAGTGATGAAAAAAAACTACAAAAAAATTCTTTTGAATTTAAAAATTTTATCGATGCTAAACTCAACTGTAATGTCTTAGGACCTGTGGATGCTCCAATCTACAGAATTAGAAAAAAATTTAGAGTTAGGTTACTCATTAGAGGAAAAAAAAATTTAAGCACTCAGAAGTCTTTATTTCAATCAATAAAAAATTTTAAGTTTGAAAAAGGAATAAAACTGTCAGTTGATGTTGACCCAATAAGTTTCAATTAATGGGGAAAAATTGACCTTTTTGCGATATGTCTCACTTGAAGACATAAGATTCATATGTTAATTAAATTCAACTTTATATAATTCATTTACTATAACTAGAGGATTCAAATTGAGTAAAAACAAAATTTTTTCTGATACTTCGGCAAGCAGGTATTCATTAGCTCTTTATGAACTTGCAGAAGAGAATAAACATATTCAAGAAATAGAAGATCAGTCCTCAGCATTGATTAAACTTATTGATAAGAGTGTTGATTTTGAATCAATAATAAGAAATCCAACTAACAAAAAAGAAGATCAAATAAATGTAATAAATAAAATAGCTGAAAATTATAATTTTAATATTTTGTTAAAAAATTTTTTATGTTTTTTAGCAGTAAGGAGAAGATTATTTTTTTTAAGAAATATTTTAATAAAATTTGTGGATATTTGTTCACAAAAAAGAGGTGAAGTAAAAGCAAAACTAGTTGCAGCAAAAAAATTAAATGATGAAGAGGTAAACAAGATTAAAGATGAACTATCAAAAGATTTTACTAACAAAGTAAGGCTAGACTATAAATATGATCCAAGTTTAATTGGTGGATTAATAATTCAAATTGGAAGTGTAATGATAGATACATCAATTAAAAGTAAATTAAAACAAATAGAAAATAAAATGATAAGGGCATAAATGGAAATTAATCCTTCAGAAGTTACAAAGATATTAAAAGAACAGATAAAAAAATATGGAGATAAGGCAGAAGTAACTGAAGTTGGTCAAGTTTTATCCGTTGGAGACGGTATTGCCAGAATTTATGGACTTGACAATGTTCAAGCTGGAGAAATGGTAGAGTTTTCCGATGGATCAAAAGGTATGGCACTGAACTTAGAAAGTGAAAATGTTGGTGTTGTAATTTTTGGAGATGATAAAGCAATTAAAGAAGGAGACACTGTTAAAAGAACAGGAGCAATAGTTGATACTCCTGTAGGTAAAGAGTTATTAGGCAGAGTTGTTGATGGACTAGGAAACCCAATAGATGGAAAAGGAGCATTAGATAAAAAAATTAAAAGAAGTAGAGTTGAAGTAAAAGCTCCAGGAATTATTCCGCGTAAATCGGTTAGTGAACCAATGCAAACGGGACTTAAGTCTATTGATAGTTTGGTTCCAATTGGAAGAGGACAAAGGGAATTAATTATTGGTGATAGACAAACTGGAAAGACTGCAGTTGCTATTGATGCAATTATAAATCAAAAAAAGATAAATGAATCTAATGATGAGAAACAAAAATTATATTGCGTTTATGTAGCGATAGGTCAAAAAAGATCTACAGTTAGACAGATTGAAAAAACTTTAGGAGAAGCTGGTGCAATGGAATATACAACTATAGTTGCGGCTACTGCATCAGATGCAGCGCCACTACAATTTTTGGCTCCTTATACTGGCTGCGCAATGGGAGAATACTTTAGAGATAATGGAATGCATGCATTAATTATATATGATGACCTTTCAAAACAAGCAGTTGCTTATAGACAGATGTCACTTTTATTAAGAAGACCTCCTGGAAGAGAAGCTTACCCTGGAGATGTATTTTATTTACATAGCAGATTACTTGAAAGAGCAGCTAAATTAAGCGATGAACATGGCGGAGGATCTTTAACAGCTCTTCCAATTATTGAAACACAAGGTGGCGACGTTTCGGCATTTATACCTACTAATGTAATTTCAATTACTGATGGTCAAATCTTTTTGGAAACAGAATTATTTAATCAAGGTATAAGACCAGCAATTAACGTAGGATTATCAGTGTCAAGAGTTGGATCTTCAGCTCAAACAAAAGCAATGAAAAAAGTTTCTGGATCTATGAAGCTTGAACTTGCCCAATATAGAGAAATGGCTGCATTTGCTCAATTTGGATCGGACCTAGATGCCTCTACTCAGAAACTTTTAAATAGAGGTTCCAAATTAACTGAACTTCTAAAACAAAAGCAATACTCACCAATGACTGTAGCAGAACAAGTGATTTCAGTATTCTGCGGTGTAAAAGGACATTTGGATGATGTTGAACAAAAAAATATTGCTGATTTTGAGAAAAAAATTATAGAAAAATGTAAATCTGAAAAACCAGAAATTTTAGATTCAATAGCAAGTTCAGGTAAACTTGAGGAAGCTGAAGAAAAGTCTTTAACTCAAGTTATTATTGAACTTAAAAAAAACTTTAATTCTTAGATAAATGGCAAGTTTAGACGATTTAAAAAAAAGAATATCGAGTGTTAAATCCACTCAGAAAATTACAAAGGCAATGAAAATGGTTGCTGCATCGAAATTAAGAAGAGCTCAAGAGAGCGCAGAAAAAGGAAGACCATATTCAGACAAGATGAACAATATTATTCTTAATCTTTCAAATAGTATTTCAGATAAAGAAAATTCTCCTAAATTACTCGCAGGCTCTGGTGAAGATAAAATCCACTTATGTATTGTTATGACTTCTGATCGAGGACTTTGTGGCGGGTTTAATACAAATATAATTAAAAAAGCTAAATCATATTTTAAAAAGATATTAGATGAAGGAAAAGTCTTAAAAATTATTACCGTTGGATCAAAAGGCTATGATCAATTAAAAAGAATATATAAAGATAATATAATTGAAAATATTTCTTTCAAAGAATCAAAACACGCTAACTATTTTGATGCTGATAAAGTAGGAAAAATAATTATTGATAAATTTGAAAAAAAAGAATTTGATGTATGTACAATTTTTTATAACCAATTTAAAAATGTAATAACTCAAATACCACAAGAACAACAAATTATTCCATTAAAAACTTCCAATTCAAAGGAAAACTCATCTCAAGATAATTATGAATTTGAACCTGAAGAAGATGAAATTTTAAGTAATTTATTGCCTAAAAATATATCTACCCAGATTTTTAAAGCAATGTTGGAAAACTCAGCTAGCGAACAAGGTTCAAGAATGAGTGCAATGGATAACGCAACTAGAAACGCAGGTGAAATGGTTGATAAGCTTACTATTCAGTATAATAGAAGTCGTCAAGCAGCAATTACTAAAGAATTAATTGAAATTATATCAGGAGCTGAAAGTTTATAATTATGAAAAAAGGAAAAATTACACAGATTATTGGAGCAGTAGTAGACGTTAAATTTGAAGGAGAACTACCAGAAATATTAACTGCACTTGAGTGCAATAATAGTGGTAACAGACTAGTTTTAGAAGTTGCGCAGCATTTGGGTGAATCTAGCGTAAGAACAATTGCTATGGATGCAACAGAAGGTTTAAAAAGAGGAGATGAAGTAAAAGATACTGGAGCTCCAATTAAAGTTCCTGTTGGTCCAGAGACTTTAGGAAGAATTATAAATGTAATTGGTGAACCTATTGATGAAAAAGGGGAAGTTAAAACCAAAGAAAATTGGCCTATACATAGATCAGCGCCAGAATTTAATGATCAATCAACTGAGACGGAAATTTTAGTAACTGGCATTAAGGTGGTTGACTTATTAGCGCCATATGCAAAAGGTGGTAAAATTGGTTTATTTGGTGGTGCAGGAGTAGGTAAAACAGTACTTATTATGGAACTAATTAACAACGTTGCAAAGGCACATGGAGGATTTTCAGTTTTTGCAGGAGTTGGTGAAAGAACTAGAGAAGGAAACGATCTTTATCATGAAATGATAGAGTCTGGCGTAATTAAGCCAGAAGGTACCGGGTCAAAAGCTGCATTAGTTTACGGTCAGATGAATGAACCACCAGGAGCAAGAGCTAGAGTTGCATTATCAGGTTTAACGGTAGCCGAATATTTTCGTGATCAAGAAGGTCAGGACGTACTTTTTTTCGTAGATAACATTTTTAGATTTACTCAAGCTGGATCTGAGGTATCTGCATTATTAGGAAGAATTCCTTCTGCAGTAGGATATCAGCCAACATTAGCTACCGATATGGGAAATCTTCAAGAAAGAATTACGACCACAAACAAGGGATCTATTACATCTGTCCAAGCCATATATGTGCCTGCAGATGATTTAACAGACCCAGCACCTGCAACATCTTTTTCACACCTAGATGCAACAACAGTGCTATCTAGACAAATAGCAGAAATTGGAATTTACCCAGCCGTAGACCCATTAGATTCAACTTCTAGAATTTTAGATCCTAGAATTGTTGGTGATGAACATTATAGAGTTGCTAGAGAGGTTCAAAAAATATTGCAGACCTATAAATCTTTACAAGATATTATTGCAATTTTAGGAATGGATGAACTATCTGAAGAAGACAAACTAACTGTAGCTAGAGCTAGAAAAATTCAAAGATTTTTGTCACAACCTTTCTTTGTTGCAGAAGTATTTACAGGATCACCAGGGAAACTTGTTGATTTGGAATCTACGATCAAAGGATTTGATGCAATTTGCAAAGGTGAATACGATCATTTGCCAGAATCAGCTTTTTATATGGTAGGAACAATCGAAGAAGCTGTTGAAAAGGCTGAAAAAATGGCAAAAGAAGCTGCAGCATAATGAGCGAAAGTTTTAAGCTTGAAATAGTGAATCCAGAAAAATCGTTTTTAACCAAAGATAGCGTGTCTGAAGTAGTGGTGCCTGCTTTTGAAGGAGATATGGGAATATTAAAAGATCATATATCAATAATCTCTTTTTTAAAACCGGGTCTTGTAAAAGTTTTTGAATCTAGCTCCAATGAAGAAATCTATTATGTTGAAGATGGTATAATAGAGTTTAAAAATAATTGTTTGTCTATATTAACGAGTAATATTTTTGATGTTAAAAAAATAGAAAAAAGTAAAGTTAAAGATATTTTAGACAAAGCAGAAAAAGATGGGCAAAAATCAGATATTTCAGATCAAGAGAAATATTTAATTGATCATAAAATTGAAGTCTTAAAATCATTAAATATAAATTAACTTAATATTTTTTTTACCTCGGACCTAACTTTTTTATATACTCCTAGTTTAAATTTTACTGCTATTTTGGTAAGATCTTCTAACTCTATCCATTTCCAGTCTAAAAATTCAGGATTTTTAGTTTTTATATTAATTTCAGAATCATTTCCAAAAAATCTCATAACAAACCATTTAAGGCGCTGACCTTTAAATCTACCTTTCCAAATAATGCCAATTAAATTATCTGGCAAAATGTAAGTAAATCTACTTTCAATTACTTTAATTAACTTAACACTAACAATGCTTGTTTCTTCATTGAGCTCTCTAAGGGCGGCAGAATAAAAATCTTCATTTTTATCAACACCTCCTTGAGGCATCTGCCAAAAATTTTTTGGATTATCTATTCTTTTTGCAACAAAAACTTTATTTTCTTTATTTAATACGACTATTCCTACACCACTCCGTAGTGGTAAATTTTTTTTTTTTTTTTTCATTTCTAACCGTTAAGAAGTTTAATTGCAAAATTTAATTGATTATCAGTCTCTGTATTGATCATAAAATCTTCTGATAATTCTTCTACCTGTATGTCTGGTGAGACACCTATATCTGAAATTGATTTACCAGATGGTAAATAATATTTTGATATTGTTAATCTTATTGCACCTTTATTTTTTAATGGAATAATTGATTGTACAGATCCTTTTCCATAAGTATGTTCCCCAAGTATAATTGCTCTCTTATGATCTTTCAAAGAACCCGCTACAATTTCAGAAGCCGAAGCTGAGCCATAGTTAGTTAATACAATTAGAGGCTTTCCTTTTATAAGATCACCTTTTTTTGCAAACCATCTTCTGTTCTCTTTCTTTATTCTACCTTTTGTTGAAACAATTTCACCATTTTCTAAAAAAAAATCTGATATTTTTATTGCTTGAGATAGCAAACCTCCAGGGTTGTTTCTTAGATCAAAAATATATCCTTTTAAATTTTTTTTTTTATTATATTTTTTAATTTTTTCTCTTATTTGTTCTGCACTATTTTCATTAAATGAAGTTAGTCTTAAATAAACAATATTATCATCTATATACTTTGATCTTACCGATTTTATTTCTATAATTTCTCTTGTAATTTTAAAAATAATTGCTTTTTTAACACCTTTTCTTCTAACAGTAATTTCTATATCTGATCCTACTGGACCTCTCATTAATTCAACAGCTTCGGTTAAAGATTTGCCTTGAACTTGAATATTATTTATTTTTACAATGTAATCTCCCGCTTTAACCCCAGCCTTAGCTGCTGGAGTATCGTCTATTGGAGAAATAACTTTTACGACTCCCGCTTCCATTCCAACTTCAATACCAAGACCACCAAATTCACCACGAGTTTCTGTTCGCATTTCTTCGAACATTTTTGGCGACATGTAAGAAGAGTATGGATCAAGAGATTGCAATACACCATCAATAGCAGCATCCATTACTTCGCTTTGGTTTATTTCGTCTACAAATTCTTCGTTAATTTTTTCTAAAACTTCACTAAATAAATCAATTTTTTCATAAATAGTTTTGTCAACTTCAGCACTCGCTTTGTTTATAAAAAAAATAGAAAATATAAATATAATAAATATTTTCATATTAAAACTTTTTCTCTTGGAATTAATTCGGACCACATTTTTTCAATATCATAGAATTTTCTTTTTTCAGGATTAAAAATATGAACTATAACATCTATTCCGTCTATCAATTTCCAATCTCCACTTTCTTTTCCTTCAATTTTACAATTTTTTATTCCATTTATTTTAAACTTTTCTAATACAATTTCAGATAATGCTTGTATATGTCTGGATGAAGTTCCACTTGCGATTATTAAATAATCAGCCATTGAACTTTTATTTTCTAAATTTATGGTTACAATATCTAAGGCTTTATTTGAGTCCAACGCGTTTATGATAATTTTATTTAGATTGAGTATTTTATCCATTAATTATAAAAATCTTATCAAATTTTTCTTAATTTAGAAGATGAAATATTAACTTTTTTAAATTTAATAAATTCCAAATTTTTTTGATTAAAACGTTTAAATGTAATTGATTTCAAAGATTTAGATCGATATCCCTCTCTATCGAAAACTAATATATTGCATTTTTTTGCAATTAACTTCCATTTGTACCATTTATGGAAATTTATAAGATTGTCCGCACCCATTATAAAATAAATATTTAAATTTTTATTAATTTTTTTAAGATAATTTATAAGATTTATTGTTTTGTTTGATTTTAATTTATTTTCATAATATTTAATTTTGATAAATTTTTCATTTTTAGTGATTTTTTTTGCGTAATTAATTCTTGATTTTAATTCTAAGACACTTTTTTTTTTAAAGGGATTTTTTTTGGTTATTGCCCATACTACATAATCTAATTTAAATTTTTTTTTTGATTCTTTAGATATTTTTATATGACCTTTATGAGCTGGATCGAAAGTTCCACCTAAAATTCCAATTTTGAAGTTTTTTTTAAAATTTGTATTCAATTTATTTCCTGATTTGACCTCTTCCTATAACTTCATATTTGTATGATACTAGTTGTTCTAATCCCACTGGTCCACGAGGAGGCAGCTTACTTGTTGATATTCCAATTTCACCACCAAACCCAAATTCTCCACCATCTGCAAATTGAGTTGATGTATTATGCATGGCTATTGAACTGTTAACATTTTTTAAAAACTTGATTGCAGTTTTTTTATTTTTTGTAATTATACTGTCAGTATGCATTGTTCCAAATTTATTTATATGATCAATAGCAGCTTCTAAATTTTTAACACACTTTACTGAAATAGTTGAATTTAAATATTCTGTAGACCAATCTTTGTTTTTAGCGCGGAAAAAATTTCCTTTATAATATTTATTTAAATATTTATCTCCGATAATTTTACATTTATCATTTTCAAGTTTTTTTAATATTGGGTTACAAAAATTTTTAAAAATTTTTTTATGCATAAGTACTGTCTCTGTAGCACCACAAATACTTGTATTTCTTAATTTTGCATTATGAACA
>Ga0066849_10000683_pt1 | contig 13665 bp, 6 predicted proteins | sample ETNtaG_9_FD_65492 | JGI IMG/M metagenome (GOLD analysis project Ga0066849, IMG submission 65492) | Marine microbial and viral communities from oxygen minimum zone, Eastern Pacific Ocean - ETNP201406SV69 | ecosystem: Environmental > Aquatic > Marine > Oceanic | place: Pacific Ocean: Eastern... | reverse complement strand
AAAATGGACAGAAAGCTAGAGCAAAAATTATTTCAGTTGCTACAGTGAATGACGATCCTCTGTTAGTTTTATCAGGATGCATGCTAGCTACGCAAAAAATACTTTCACAGAATAATTTACAAGTTACTGATGTAGATTTATTTGAGATACATGAAGCTTTTGCCTCGACCATGATTCATTGTCAAAAAGAGTTAAAAATAGATGATGCAAAACTTAACGTTAATGGCGGCTGTATTGCTCTTGGTCATCCCATGGGAGCTACTGGCTCTATTATGATGTCAACATTGGTTGACGAGCTTGAAAGACAAGGTCTTTCAACGGGTATTGTTGCAACCAGCGGCGCGGCAGGAGCTGGAACAGCTATTTTAATTCAGAGGATATAAAAAAAGCCCCACTATAAAGTGAGGCTTTTGAGTTATCTATTAAATAGATTAAAAATTATAATCTAACTTTAAAGCTATATTTTTTGGTCGCGCGTAGATCGCATCGTAAGCTGTCCCATCTAGCGCTCCACCTGAGGCAAGCTTCACAAATGTTCTTGCAAGAGGAATGGTTCCACCAACTACTTTAATTCTCTCATCAGTTAAATTATCACCGATTAACGATACCCTCCATTTTCCATCTGAGCTTGTTAAGCCAAGCACCAAACCAACTTTTGAGTAGCCGCTTTCTTTGATATTTTTATCTAGGTTAGTAGTAACAAAGTACTCTGAAGAATAATCAACGTTTAAATTGGCATCAAATGTCCAGTTATTGGATAAAACAGCATCGTATGCAAATCCAGCATTCGCTGTATCTTCAGGAGCAAGAATAACGCTGGCACCAGATCTGTCACAATAAATTCCATTTGTAGCAGCCTCACCATATGCGCACTGGCTATTTTTCCAATCAGTAAATTTGTAGTCTAGGCTGGCCATAGAAGCATAGAACTCTAGATTATCAGTAATAAGATATCTACCTTGCATTTCAAAACCATCTAATTCTGCAGCTGAAGCATTGCCAACTTTAAAGCCTAATACACCATCAAACACACTGGTTTGAAGATCATCATATTCAGTTGTGAAATAAGTGAAATCAAAAGAAGCTCTATCTGATTTCATTTTATAGCCCCATTCAATGTTGGTAGCATTTTCTTCTTCAAATTCCCATCCACCTGCACTTGAAACAAGTGGAGTTCCAGGGATTGAGTTACCACGAATATCAAAACCACCAGCTTTAGAGCCCTCAGTGTATGAAACATACATTTGAGAGTTATCAGATAAGTCATAACTTAATCGAACCATTGGATCAAAAGAATTTTCACTTCTACTACTAGCCACGTCATGAGGGCCAACATTTAGCACTCCAGCCCACAAAGCATTTAATAATGGCGAACCAGCCAATGCTGTACCAGTACCATCTAAGGTTAACTTTCTGCTTCCATCTTTATCCTCATTAGAATACCTTGCACCAAGAGTTAACCTCCAATTACCTTCAAGATTTATATCAGCCTGGCCAAAAACAGAGTACATATCAGAAGATTGTGCATAAAGTCTATCCCAATTTGTTCCAACTAATAGAGAAACCGGAGGTCCAGCAAGTGCGAGGAAAGAGCCCAATGGAACATAATCTGTTACATCCACATCTGCAGTTTGGAAGTACGCACCAACAATATAATCTACATCTTCACCACCAGGCGAGGTATAGCGAATTTCTTGAGACCACTGATCATACTTTTCAGTTTGATTGGTACCATCTAGTATTTCAAGACGCACATAGTCAACATCAAGAACTTCATAAGAATCATATTCAACATGGCCTGTTATGGAGGTAAGTGTTCCACCACCGTCCATCGGATAGTTAGCAGTTAAGACAAAATTATCCATTGTATTTTGACTAAAAGTTTCACCACTTGACCTAACCCAGTCTTCATTTGTTTCAACTGCAATAGGGCCAGCAAAAACAAGACCATAGCCGTCTTGCGGTGCAAGAGCTTCCATGGCATAACCAACAGAATCAAAGTCAGCTGTCTCAACTTTTAAATTGTAATCCACATCACCAGATGTCCATGCAAGTTGCCCTCTAATATATGTTTCGTCTCTCTGTGGCTCAACTCTTTTCATGTTTGTATTTGTAATCCAGCCATCCATCTCTCTTGTTGAAACAGTTAGCCTTCCAAGAAGGTTGTCAGACAAAGCTCCAGATAAAACTAAGAGCGATTGATCTTCACCGTGCTCAGATTCATGAGACGTGGAAAATTTACCCTCAAATTCTTCGGTTGGCTTTGCTGAAGTAATACTTACGGCTCCACCAATTGCATTTTTGCCAAACAAGGTAGGTTGAGGGCCTCTTAAAACTTCAACTCTCTCCAAATCGACAAGTGGAGTCCTTGCCAGTTGACTTCGAGGATAAGTCACCCCATCAAAGTTCATCGGAACAGATTGCTCAAAACCTTTGTTGGCTCCTGATCTAACCCCACGAATAGAAATAGATGTATCAATTTGAGTTTCAACCACCATAAAGTTTGGAACAGAGGCTGAGAGTGATTGAAGGTTATCAAGGCTTCTATCAGCTATATCTTCTCCAGCAATAGCTGATACAGAAATAGGAACATCTTGAAGGCTTTGCTCTCTAATTTGCGCTGTAACCACAACCTCTTCAAGAGTTTGTGCAAAGCTCAAACTTGTCCAAGTGAATAGAATAGTTGCAAAGACTGTATTGAAAAAACGTTTAGTAAACATATATCCCCTTTGTAAAATATAAAAAAGAAATCTCATAATAACTAATCGGTATAGATATGACTATTCTTTTACTTAAAAGTAAAATAAATTTATATCTGATGGGATTACTTTATAGTAGCCTACTGCCTTGTAGCATCAATCATTACTTGCACTTTGCTAGGTTCTATATCAGGTGTTATGCCATGGCCTAGGTTAAATATAAATCCGGGGTATTTTTTCATAATATTGCAAATTTTTTGAGTCTCAGCCCAGATTAATTCATCAGACCTCAACAATACTTTAGGATCAAGATTTCCCTGTATGGCATATTGGCCCTCAAAGTCTTTAGCAATACTTTGAATATCTTCTTGCCAATAAAGACTGGCACATGTTATTTCCTTAAAAAGAATATCCACCATTTTTTTATTTGGCGATTTTTCAAATAAGATAATTGGGATATCGGCTGTTATTGGATCTTTTTTTAATAGATGAGCTAGCATTCGAGTATATTTTAGTGAAAATCTTTCTAATTCAGTTGCAGATAATAAATCTGCCCATGAATCAAAAATTTGAAGAGCATTTACTCCGCTCAACACTTGCTGTTTTAAATACTCATAGCAAGCATGGCTAAGAATCTCTAAAAATTCTTGCAGTTCCTCTGGATGACTTATCATGAAGTTCTTTGTTTTTTTGAAATCTTTCGAGCCTCCGCCCTCAATTGAGTATGCTGCGAGTGTCCAAGGGCTGCCACAGAAACCAATTAGGGGTATATCTTTTGGTAGTAGATTTTTAGTCTCTTCTACTGCCTTAAATACATAACCAAGATTATTGACATCAAAAGGCATTAATTTTTTGATTTCTTGAGGAGATGAAATCGGATTACTAAATTTTGGCCCCTCACCTTCGTGAAAAGCAAGACCAAGATTAAGCGCATCAGGAATTGTTAAAATATCAGAGAAAAGAATAGAAGCATCTAAACCGAATCTATCAATTGGCTGTAATGCCAGTTCAGCACATATTTTTGGCTGTTTGCACATATCCAGAAAGTTAGAGAAATTTTTTCTAACTTTTTGATATTCAGGAAGATATCTCCCTGCTTGTCGCATAAACCATACCGGAGGTTTTGAATTTGCTTGTAGGTTGAGGGCTCTTAAAAATTTTGAATCTTTCATTTATGAAACGAATTGTATGATACTTTTTGCTGCTTCTCTTCCTTCCCATATTGCAGTAACAACTAAATCAGAGCCTCTGACCATATCTCCGCCTGAAAAGATTTTGGGATTAGAGGTTTGAAATTTTAATTCTTGTTTTTCTGGGGCTATCACCAAACCAGACTTATCAGTTTTAATTTGAAAATCTTCAAACCAATCTGCTGGATTGGCTCTAAATCCAAAAGCGATTATCACCTCGTCAGCGGGATAAATCTTCTCGCTACCAAGAATTGGAACAGGCACTCTTCTTCCATCTTGGTCTGGTTCACCTAATTTAGTTTGCATCGTTTTTATGCCTTGCACATTTTTATCACCAATGATCTCGATAGGCTGAATGTTAAACTCAAACAAAACTCCTTCTTCTTTAGCATTAATAACCTCTCTCCTGGAGCCAGGCATATTTTTTTCATCCCTTCTGTATAAACAAGTAACAGATTTTGCTCCTTGCCTGATCGCAGTTCTGTTGCAATCCATAGCAGTATCACCACCACCTAAAATTATGACATTCTTGCCTTTAAAATTTATATATTCTGATTCTTTTTGTGGGAATTTTAAAAGATGATTTGTGTTCCCGATTAGATAATCAATGGCTTTATGTGCTTGAGGTAAATCCTCCCCTTTAAAACCTCCTTCAAGAGAAGTATATGTGCCCATACCAAGAAACACCGCATCATATTTTTTATGCAGTTTCTTAAAGGAAATATCTCTACCAATTTCTTTATTGAGGTGAAACTTAATACCCATTTCTTCAAGAATTTTTCTACGTCGTCGCACTACACTTTTTTCCAGCTTAAATTCAGGGATTCCAAATGTTAGCAAGCCACCAATTTCGGGCTGTTTATCAAAGACATCGCAGTTTATTCCTGCTCTTATCAAGATATCTGCACATCCGATGCCTGCAGGGCCAGCTCCGATAATCGCCACTTTTTTACTGGTCCAGACCCTATTGCTAAGATCTGGTTTCCAGCCCATCTCAATTGCCTTATCTGTAATATATTTTTCAATATTGCCGATGCTAACAGCGCCAAATCCATCATTGAGTGTGCAAGCTCCCTCACATAGACGATCTTGCGGACAAACTCTTCCACACATTTCAGGAAGAGAGTTGGTCTGATGACACAAATCAGCAGCTTCTATAATATTTCCATCATTCACAAGCTTTAACCAGTCCGGAATATAGTTATGAACTGGACATTTCCATTCACAATATGGGTTTCCACAATCTAAGCATCTGTGAGACTGATTAGATGCTTCAGATTGATTGTAATCACCATAGATTTCAACAAAATTAATTTTTCTTTCTTCAATGTTTTTTTTATTTGGGTCATAACGACCGACTTCAAGAAACTGAAAGTCATTTTCAAGAGGAACATGCTCAACATGTTCTGATCTTGATTGAAAATTTTCTGGAGATGGTATCGTAGATGTTGGTATAGTGCTTTGACTTAAAAGTTCTTTACGCCATTCAAATAGCATGACCTTTGCTTCTTCTATATCTGTTATTGGAGCAAATGACTTAGTTTTATATTTTCTGTTTAATCTAATTTTTCCGTAAAAGTATGGAGAACGAGGCTGAGTAAAGAGCAACAAGCCTTTTTCAATTTTATATTGTTTATTTTTTAAGCTCATTAAGTTGTTCAGATTCTGCGTGGTATGTATGACATAGTATGACATTTTTGTGATAATATGTATATTTTCATGCCACAACAAAATACAAACATATCGCTCTATCATGAATCCCAAGCTAAGGATAACTGCGGCTTTGGACTTATAGTAAATCGACATGGAGAGCAAAATAGAGATGTAGTTAAACGCTCCATTGCTGGTTTAACCAGCATGACGCACAGAGGTGCGATTGGGGCAGATGGAAAAACTGGCGATGGTTGCGGTTTGCTATTTGATTTAAATCAACAATTTTTTCAAAAGAAAATAAAAAAAGAATTTAAGATTGAATTACCAGAATTATTTGGTGTAGCTCAAATTTTTTCTTCTGCTTCGCTTCAAAAAGATTTACCTGCTATTAAGAAGATTCTTATATCTGAAAACTTAGTTTTTGAATGTGTCAGAGAGGTGCCTATAAATAAATCTGTACTTGGTGAAATAGCGCTTGAATCTTTGCCAATAATCAATCAATTATTTATATCACCTATCTCGAAGGACTTTAATAAAGAAAGGTTTGAATCATGTCTTCTGCAGGCTAGAAAGAAAGTTGGAGAACTGCATAATAACGATGAAAGGCTTTACATTTGCAGTATGTCAAGTCAAACCATAGTTTATAAAGGTCTGATGCTGCCAGATGCTATTAGTAACTTTTACACAGATATAGCTAAAAAATCTTTTACAGCTAAGGTTTGCTTATTCCATCAAAGATTTTCAACAAATACACAGCCAAGATGGCATCTAGCTCAACCTTTTAGGTTACTCGCTCATAATGGAGAGATTAATGCAATTAGAGGAAATAGAAATTGGGTCAAGGCTCGAGCCTCAAAATTTTCTACCCCTCTGATTCCAGGAATAAACCAGTTTAAATCACTCGTCAATGAAACAGGGTCTGATTCATCAGCTCTTGATAATATGATTGAGTTATTAGTTAAAGGTGGAATTAATTTCTTTCGATCTATTCGGATGGTTTTACCTCCCGCTTGGCAAAACATTCATACAATGGATCCGGAGATTAGGGCATTTCATGAATATAATTCAATGCATATGGAGGCATGGGATGGCCCAGCTGGAATAGTTATGTCAGATGGAGATTGGGCAATATGTGTCCTGGATAGGAATGGGTTAAGGCCCGCAAGATATCAAGTGCTAAACAATGGAATGATTACAGTAGCATCTGAGACTGGTATTTATCCAGTTGCAGATGAAGAAATTCTTCAAAAGGGACGAATAAGCCCTGGAGGAATTTTTGCGGTAAATACTGAGTCTGGCGAAATTCTTGATCAAAAGATGATCGATGATCAGCTCAAAAAAAGCAAACCTTATCGAGAGTGGTTAAAGAAATCTGCTATTTATCTTGAGTCCACTTTAGATGTGTTTGAGGGACCAGGTATTAAGAAAATACCACATTCTGAATTAATTAAATCTTCCAAGCTTTTTTCTTTATTTAACGAAGAGAGGGTGTCTGTAATAAAGCCGCTGGCACTTGACGGTCTCGAGGGTACTGGCTCGATGGGCGATGATACTGCTTTGGCAATGTTAAGTTCAATGCCAAGATCTATTTATGATTATTTTAGACAACAATTCGCTCAGGTAACCAATCCACCAATTGACTCCTTGAGAGAATCAAGCGTTATGTCTTTAGAGGTATGTTTTGGTCCTGAGCTAAATATTTTTGAGGAATCAAAGGATCATGCAAAAAGAATTGTAAGCACTTCTCCGGTTCTTTCTCATAAAAAGCTTTCAGCGCTATTAAAAAATCCATATTTTCCATCTAAAAATTTTGATTTGCAGTACTCCTCAAAGTCAAATCTTAAGGATGCTTTAAAAATATTAACTAAGAAAGTCGTTACGGCCGTTAGAAATGGCGAGGTTATTATTCATTTGAATGAAAAGCTTCCTGATATTAATAAGTTTTCAATAAATTCTTTGTTGGCAGTCGGCTGTATTCACCAAGAATTAGTCAAATTAGGCTTAAGATCAGATGCTAATTTGATAGTTAGCTCTGCTTCTGCAAGAGACACTCATCAAATCGCATGCTTGATAAGTTTTGGAGCAACAGCTGTTTTTCCCTGGCTAGCTTTTCAGACAATCTTAGATCTTACTCATCGCAAAGAGCTCAAAGGGAGTCCAACAGCAAACTGTGCAAAATATCGAAAAGGCATCAATAAGGGGCTGCTAAAAATTATTTCAAAAATTGGCATTTCAACCATTTCAAGTTATCGAGGGTCTCAATTACATGAAATTGTTGGATTGAGCTCAGATATTGTAGATTTATCTTTTACAAATACTGTTAGCAGAGTAGGCGGTAAAAATTTTAAAGATCTTGACGTTGAAATGCGATCATTAAATAAATACGCAAATTCAAATGTTAGTGAAATAGGTCTTGGCGGGTTATTGAAATTTGTTCATGGTGGTGAATATCACACATACAATCCTGAGGTTGTAAAAAAACTTCAAGAAGCAGTGAAAACAGGATCTGCTGAAACCTACAAAGAGTATGCCAATCTTGTAAATCATAGAGATCCTGCAATGCTTAGAGATCTAATGGAGCTTAGATTTCCTGCCAAATCAAAGCAAGTTGCACCTTGTGATATGAAAAACTTACTTAAAAAGTTTGATTCAGCTGGCATGAGTCTAGGTGCCTTATCTCCAAACGCACATGAAACTTTAGCTGAAGCAATGAATAGTATGGGAGCAAGATCTAATTCAGGGGAGGGCGGAGAAGCCAAAGAAAGATACGGCACTACAAAGATGTCAAAAATAAAACAAGTTGCATCTGGTCGCTTTGGCGTAACTCCTGAATACTTGGTAAATGCAGAAGTGTTACAAATAAAAATTGCACAGGGCGCAAAACCAGGAGAGGGTGGCCAGCTTCCAGGAGGAAAAGTCAATACACTAATTGCAAAGCTTAGATATTCAACTCCTGGAATCACCCTGATCTCTCCTCCCCCTCATCATGATATTTACTCAATTGAGGATTTGGCTCAATTGATCTTTGATCTTAAACAAGTAAATCCAAAAGCCTTGGTTTCGGTTAAATTGGTTTCTGAACCAGGAGTAGGAACTATTGCCGCTGGCGTAGCAAAAGCTTATGCAGATTTAATAACTATTTCGGGCCATGATGGTGGGACGGGAGCCAGCCCGTTATCTTCTATTCGTTATGCAGGCTCTCCGTGGGAGCTTGGTTTATCTGAAGCTCATCAAGCTTTAAGGGCCAGTAATTTACGAAATAAAGTTAGATTACAAGCTGACGGAGGTTTAAAAACAGGACTAGATGTTGTAAAAGCAGCAATTTTAGGTGCGGAATCTTTTGGTTTTGGAACAGGTCCGATGATTGCAATGGGTTGTAAATATTTAAGAATTTGCCATTTAAATAATTGTGCTACAGGTGTAGCAACACAAAGAAGAGATATTATTGACCATCATTATGTTGGCGAGAAAGAACGCGTTATAAATTACTTCACATTTATTGCTAATGAAGTTCAAGAAATATTAGCAAAATTAGGCATTTCGAATCTCGAGTCAATTATTGGTCAAACGCAGTATTTAAAAGATATTACTTCCAACAATCCTTCAACAGAAAATATTGATTTATCTGCAATTTTATATTCTGATAGAAAATTATCCTCCCCGCATTACTGCAATACATCATCGAATGATCCATGGGATAAAGGAGACTTGAATTCAAAGATTCTTCAAGATTTAAAATCTTCAATTTCTAAAGGTCATTCATCAGATTTTTATTATGATATTTCAAATCGAGACAGATCTGTTGGAGCCCAAGCTTCTGGCTTCATTGCATCTTTATTCGGTGAAAAAGGATTGAAACATAAGCAAACCCTTAACTTTAAGGGATCTGCAGGACAAAGTTTTGGAGTCTGGAATGCAGCAGGCCTTAATCTCATTTTAAATGGAGATGCAAATGATTATGTTGGTAAGGGCATGAATGGAGGCAAAATAGTAATTTCTAGCTCTGCAGAATATGCCTTACAAGACACTCCAACTGTGTTAGCAGGAAATACTGCGCTATACGGTGCAACCGGTGGTGAGCTTTATGTAGGTGGTTGTGTTGGCGAGAGATTCGCTGTGAGAAATTCTGGCGCATCTGCTGTGATAGAGGGTGCTGGAGATCATTGCTGTGAATATATGACTGGTGGCCATGTAACTGTCTTGGGAGATGTTGGATCAAATTTTGGGGCTGGAATGACAGGTGGCTTTGCTTATGTTCTTGATACCAAAAGGAGATTTTTTGATCAATGCAATCGTAGCCTTATCAATTTAGATAGGATTGTGAGTGAAGAAATGGAGTCCCATAGAAAGTTTTTAAAACAAATCCTAGCTCGTCATATCAAGGAAACCAAAAGCGATAGAGCCAAATTAATACTAGATGAGTTCGATAGATATGAACCATCATTCTGGCTTGTTTCTCCAGCTGCCTTGAATATTCAAGATCTTCTGAAGGCAACGACAGCTAATGCTGCTTAATCTAGTCTTTTAGACCTTTTTGGAGATTTCTTGGATCAAATGAACTTGTAACCATTGCTTTTGATATCTTATTTAGTAACACAAGATTCAGTCTTCCTGCTTTAATTTTTTTATCTCTAAATATGTATGGTTTTAATTCTTGATATTTGTATTGATCAAGAGATAGATCAAATTTATATAGCTCCAATAAATCTATTATTTTCTTATAGTCTTTTTCGTTAATAAAGTTTTCTAGATAAGAGATTTTTGAAGCAATTTTCATTCCTTTTGCAATTGCCTCTCCATGAAGAATTTTTTTGTATTTACCATGCGCCTCAATTGCATGACCAAAAGTATGACCAAAATTTAGAATTGCACGAATGCCATTTTCCCGCTCATCTTTGGTGACAATCTTAGCTTTGGTTTGAATTGATCTATAGATTATTTCTTCTATAACATTGTGCTCCATTGATAATATTTTCTTGGCGTGGGTTTCAAGTAACGAAAAAAGATAATTATTTTTAATTAAGGCGTATTTAATAACCTCTGCTAATCCAGCCTTAAATTCTCTATTTGGAAGCGTTTTGAGAGCAGCCGTTTCGATGATGACACCTTTTGGATTGTAAAATGCACCAATAAGATTCTTGCCTGCTGAAATATTAATAGCTGTCTTGCCACCTACAGAAGAATCTACTTGTGAAAGAAGTGTTGTGGGTACTTGCACAAATTCAATGCCTCTTAGATATGAGCTAGCAACATAACCAGAGATATCTCCAACCACTCCACCGCCAACAGAAACTACTAGGTCAGTCCTGTCAAAATTTTTATCTGCTAAAAAATTTAATATCTTTTGAAAGTTTTGTATAGACTTTGCTTTTTCTCCATGTCGCAGAATTATTTTAAAAACTTTAGTTGATGGCTTGCAAATATCAACTATTTTTTTGATTAACTTTAGAGGCACTCCATCATCTGAAATAATAAGAGCCTTGTTATGCCCATGCAGGAGAGGCGCAAGATTTTTATCTGAAATAGCATCTTTGCTAATTACAATTTTATATTTATTTTTTCTTTGACCTGCAACTAGCTCTTTAGCCATAATTTTTAACAAGCTTCACAATTTCATTAGCAACCGCAGAGCCGCTCTTATTTTCGGTATTAATTATATGATCAGAAACGTCTTCATAAAGTGACTGCCTTGATTTTTGAAGATCTGCTAAGATTTTTTCTGGATCTCCATCTTTTAATAATGGTCTATCTTTATCTTTGGCTGTTCTTTCAACTTGAGTATTTAATGGGGTGTGAAGGTAGAAAACAGTACCCCTTGATGCTAAAAGCTCTCTATTTTCTTCTTCAATCACGATACCTCCACCGGTTGCAAGAACGATTGAATTCAATGCTACCATTTCTTTTAATATAGCAGTTTCTCTCTTTCTAAAACCTGCTTCGCCTTCAATATCAAAAATCCAATCTATTGTTACGCCAGTATTGTCTTCAATCTTTGCATCAGTATCATGAAAGTCTAAAAACAGCTCATTAGCCACAATCTTTCCAACGGTGGTTTTTCCAGAACCCATAGGGCCAACAATAAAAATATTCATACTAAGTTTTTTAAGTTGCTGATTCTATCATTTATAGGGTTAAAATAATTCTAATTCATGTATCAAAAAATTTAAGAGTAAACTTTAGAAATACCAGTATTTAATTTGTATGATTGCTAGATTCATAAATTGGTTATTATTAGTAGCATTAATTGGGACCCTTTTATCAATAATTACCATTTGTATAGGCTATCTTGTTATAAAACCCAGCCTTCCTGAAATTAATTCAGTTGATGAGGATGTATTGCAAATACCTTTAAAAGTTTTGACATCTGATGGGGTTTTAATTGGAGAGTTTGGCGACCAAAAAAGAAGGACAATCGAATATAAGGAAATTCCACAAAATCTTAAAAATGCATTTTTAGCAGCTGAAGACGATCAATTTTTTGAGCATAGTGGCATAAGAATCCCGTCACTTATTAGAGCTTTCTATCAAATGATTCAATCAGGAGAAATTGTTAGCGGCGGTGGGACCATTACAATGCAGGTTGTTAGGGGGTATTTATTATCGAGAGAACAAAAAGTTATTAGAAAGATTAAGGAGATTTATCTAGCCTTTGAATTAGAGAGCTCCTTAAACAAAGAAGAGATTTTTTCTTTATATTTAAATACTATCTTTTTAGGCAATAGATCCTATGGAGTGGAAGCTGCAGCAAATAAATATTTTTCTAAATCTATCAATGAGTTAACTCTTGCTGAATCAGCGTTGATCGCATCTTCTGCTCAATTACCCTCAAGAATTAATCCAATTCGCTCTCCTGATAGAGCAATCATTAGACGTAATTGGATTTTGGGAAGAATGTTTAAGCTTGGATATATTGGTAAGGCCCAGTTTTTAATTGCGAAGTCTGAACCAATCAATTTAACTCAATTAGACTCGAGCTTCTCGGTGGATGGAAGATACATTGCTGAAATTGTCAGACAAGCAATGATTGATAGATATGGCTTGTCAGTTTACAAGGATGGATTTTCGGTTGTCACCACTATTGACTCTAAACTTCAGCACGCTGCTCTTAAGAGCATTGCAAAAAATATATATGCCTATGACAAACGTCATGGCTGGAGGGAGCCTACAAATCTTTTATCTAGAATTCCAGAATTAATTTTCAAAGAATTGCAGATTGGAAATTTAGATATTTTGTATGAAGAGTCAAGCACTTGGGATAAGTTAGGCATGAGGCAACTTAATATATCTGTTATAAGGGATCTTTTTAGAGAGCTTGTAAATTTAGATAAGCATTCAGGCGGAATAGTCATTGATGTAAAACCTGAAAGAGTGATTTACCTTAATAATACATTTCAGTTGGAGAGTTTGTTTTGGGATGATTCATATAAATGGGCAAGACGAAGAATAAATATTAATAAATTGGGCCCACGTCCTCAGAATTTTTATGACATTCTGCGTTTAGGAGATTTGATATATTTATCGGATTTAAATGGAGCTCTTTATCTTGATCAAGTTCCTGAAGCTGAAGTTGCGTTCATTTCCACAGACCCATCTAATGGGGCAATCAAAACTTATATTGGCGGATTAAATTTCTCAAAAAGTAATTTTGATAGAGTTAGACAATCATATCCTCAAGCAGGTTCGAGCTTTAAACCTTTTATCTATGCCGCTGCTTTTGCTAATGGCTATAAGGCATCGGATAAAATAAATGATGCTCCTATTATCTTTGAGGACTCTAATTTAGAAAGTAGTTGGAGGCCTGAAAATTATACAGGTAAATTTTATGGTCCTATTAGGCTGAGAGAAGCTTTAGTGCAGTCAATAAATTTGGTTTCGATAAAGTTGTTAAGAGAAATGGGAATCCCGCTAACGCAAAATTATTTATCAAAGTTCGGTTTCTCCAAATCTAGACTCGCTCCAGATTTATCACTTGCGCTTGGTTCGTCAAGTTTTTCTCCTGCGGAGATGGTTAGAGCATACAGTATCATGGCTAATTCTAAGGATCTGAAAGATCTATTTTTTATAGAGCGAGTATTAGATAGAAACGGGAAAACTATTTTTCAAAATCCTCAGACAGAAAATAA
>Ga0066849_10000679_pt1 | contig 13674 bp, 9 predicted proteins | sample ETNtaG_9_FD_65492 | JGI IMG/M metagenome (GOLD analysis project Ga0066849, IMG submission 65492) | Marine microbial and viral communities from oxygen minimum zone, Eastern Pacific Ocean - ETNP201406SV69 | ecosystem: Environmental > Aquatic > Marine > Oceanic | place: Pacific Ocean: Eastern... | reverse complement strand
GACGGATGTCTTGATGAATCAGCATTGGAATTTGATTGGGATTCAGATGGATTTGATGGCGGAGATGATTTATTCCCATTTGATTCTGAGCAGTGGGCAGATTTAGATGGGGACGGATTTGGAGATAATTCAGAGGGGGCATTTGGAGACCATTGCCCTCTGATTAATGGAACCTCTTCCTTGGATAGAAGGGGTTGTCTAGATAGCGATCAAGATGGCTGGTCAGATCCATCAATCGATTGGCTTGCGTCTCCTAGTGGATTAGCTGATGCTTTCAAAGACGATGCATCACAATGGCGAGATGTTGACGGCGATGGTTATGGTGACAATTCTTCAGATGGTGCGACTAATTCTGATAAATGTCCGAACACTTATCCTGCTTACCAAGATTCAGTAGATTTAACTGGATGTGCTGCAAATGAGCGAGATTCAGATGATGATGGTGTTTGGGATAGTATGGACACTTGTCCTAATGAAGCAAAAGGTATTGACGGTTATTCAAACGGCTGCCCAATAGAAAGTCAAGATGAATCATCCACATCAACAGAAATATTTGGCCTTTCCATATTGTGGTTTATTTCAATTTGCGTTGCAATAGTGTTTTTGTTAGTCTTTATTGTTGTGTTAAGAAATAGAGATTCAGATGATGATGATTGGTATGATGAAGACGATGAAGACGATGAAGACGAATATTTTGAGGATAGACTTAGTTTCCTTGATAATAGGAGGCAGGATCGTGCCAAGTCTACAGTAAAAGGTCCAACAGCAGGCCCAAGCGGTGGCCCGCCTAGGAAGGCTTCAATACCATTACAACCACCCAAACCACCTTCAATGCCTCAAGGACTGCCTCCAACACTCTTGAATCAAGCTAGACAAAAATTATCTTCTACAAAAGAAAAGAAGGTTGCTAAGAAAGTCAAAACTTCTAGTGGTGGTAATAAAAAGGTCAAAAAAGCAGTCGTTGAAATTGAAGAGGATTTGTTTAAAAATGTAGAACAGTCTTCAATTGATTCTACAGTAGATAATATTTCATCATTAGAAATAAGTGAGGAGAGAAAGCTATTGATGAACCTGCAAGAACAAGGTTGGAATGCACCTCAGTCCCGCGCAATAATTAATATGGCAAAAAAGAGGTTAAAATGAATCTATGAGGTATGACTTTTCATAGATGAGCGGGCAGGAATAATTATCGGGGTGAGAAAGTGGCAGAAACAGTAGTTGAAGGTGCATCTCTACCAGATGGTATAGAGGTAGATGAAACTTCAGCATATTTTGGAATTACAAAATCTTCTGACATAATCCATGAATTAATGTCGATGGATAAAGTAGAATCTATGGGCCAGTTTTTCAGTTTGCTTTCAGATATTGTGTTGAAACCCGGTGAATTTGATTTTGAAGAAGCAAGTAAAGCCATGAATTGTGAGGGAGGTGAGATATACTATCTCGTTTCTGGGCACTTTGGTTTGATGAACTTCACAGACCCACTGCTACATTATCTTGGATTGCCAAATTCCTTAGGTGAAGATTCACCAAATCCTAAACCTTCACTGGCGGATACAGAATATGAATCATTAAGACATCTTTCTGAACCCATGAATATGTTGAAGATATTTGCAGTCGCAAATAATAATGGAGGTCCAAAAGAGGTGATTAAGTACTATCTCACTTTAGATAATTTGTTTCAAAACGTATCTTCAAACATTTCAACATTGGCAAATGTAGCAGAACAATTTGAAGCCTCTTTAGATGTCATAGGTCATTCTCTTCCAATTACCTCCTTGGCTAATTCTACGGTTAATATTTCAAATTTACCCACTTCTAAACAAGTAGAGGTGCCTAAACCAGAGATTAAATCTCCAAAAGGAGAAGAAAAATCTAGTCCAATTCAAATGACAGAGCCAATTATAGAGAAATCAATAGATTCCGTACCACTTCCTGGTAAGAAGAAAGATTTAGTTGAAGAAGTGACGACTGTCCCAGAACCTTCCATAGAGGTTGAAATAACAGATAGAAAGGCTGCAAAAGCAACTCAAGATGCTTTTGAGGGTGCTTTTGGAATTGCTAATGAGGAACCGGCTAATAGCAAAGATGACATTGCACTAATCAATGAAACAGCCTCTACTATTCAGGAAGAAGAGGTCTCAAAAGATTCTCTTGACACAACACAAGAGGAGCCAGAGATACAAGTAGAGCAAGAAGAACCATTTGTAAGTGCTGCAGAACTTTTTGTTCAAGCAGATGTCGATGATGATGGTACACTCTCAGTAGAAGAATTATCTGAGGCAACAGGCATGTCTATTGAAGAAACTGAGGAGCTCCATCAATCAGCAGATAAGGATGATGATGGCAAGATGTCACTATCGGAATTTATCTCATCACCTGCTGCTGAAAAGGCCGCTTCAAACCTTCCTCGTCCTGTTGCGCCAGTGAGAAAACCAGTTAATCGAGAAGAACCTAAGCAAATGTCAAATGAATTGCAACAAAATGTATCACAATTCCCTCAACCACCTGTTCAAAACATAATGCCTAAACCAATTTCTCCTCAAAATACTGCTCCTCAACCAATAAGCAGGCCACAGCCGATCAATCAAATACCACAGCAGCAATGGAACCAACAACCTGTTCAGCCAACAATAAGGTCTGGGGTAATGTGTAGAGGTTGTGGAATTGGTATTGATCCATATTGGCGATTTTGTCCTGTTTGTGGTGGACAAAATCTTGGCTGATTAAATCTCTAGAAGGAACTCTCCATCTTGTAGTATTTGAGAATCATCTAGCCATACACTTGGCTTAATCAATACTCCTGGGACATGAATTCCAACAGCAGAAGTTCCACCTAGAGCTGTATTATCTCCGATTGAAAAATAGCAGGTTCCAAGGCGTTTTTCATCCTCAAGAACATTTCCGCCCATTCTTGCTTGATCATTCATACCAAAACCGAATTCTGCTACTGTCCATACATCTTCTCTATCTTTTGACCGTAATTTTTTGGCAATTTCTCCGAATTCTTGTCGGATGTTCGCAGCGGTAGTTCCACCTTTGACATCAATTACTACCCCATCCTCTATCTGTAGTTCTATTTGTTCTTCAAGTAATGTTGAATCCCATGAGCCATCGATGATTAGAGTGCCATTCATTGTACCTTCTCTTGGCATGATGAAGGCTTTACCTGCAGGTAGATTTGTTAACATTCTTGGCCTGTTACAAATTCCATTATCATCAAGTTTCCATTCTCGCCAATTAACTTCAAAAGTGATATCTGTACCTTGTTTTGATTTGACATTGACAATTCTTCTTCTTCTAAAATGGGGGCCTAGATTGCTTATTCTTCTTTTGACATCATTGAAATCAGCAGACATGCCACCATGGGTAAACATATCCACAGTGATGCCAGGCATTGTAGCAACCCTTGCCCCATCTCGAAGTGCCTGTCTAATGGCTTTTGTATGGGTTAGAGAATACTTTGTTGGTGCTAGGATTACTTGCTGTTGTCTCATTAAGTTGGCAACCGGTGATGGAGGTTCTTCTCCATGATGCTTGGCTTTTGGCATAACAATTAACAAAACTCGATCTGACTTTTGAATTGTCGCTTCATGAAGAGATTGTCCAATATCACCGGTAGTAGGGTCACAAACAATTAGAACATTTTCTCCACGGCGAATATCCATACAAGTTTCGATTACCATCTTAGCACTTTTTGAAAGTAATTCTTTCATGTTGTTCAAGTCTTCATTTTGTATCTCTTCGTCGAGTTTTGAGACGTCTTCCCCGATGACTGAGTCAACGATTTCATCAAGGGCATCGTCTTTAGATTCATGGCGAGTCTCTTCAGGATTATCCTGATTGTTCTTCGCCATGAATACTGCATATGTCATGAGGTCTTGAATGTGTATGCTTACACTCATGGATAGAGAATTTTAGGTTACCTTATTGAGTGTCCTTTTAATCGTCTATCTATGGCGAGTTATCAATTGTTCATTGAAAAGGTAAAGGAGATTCATAGAATAGGTGCTATTCAAGGACATCTTGGTTGGGACCAAGAGACAATTATGCCTGCTAAAGGAGCCAAGTCTCGTTCTGAGGTTCTTTCATGGCTTGCTAAAGAAGAACACTCTAGGGTTATTGATTTGGAATTCAGTACATTGATCACGGAACTTGAAGGAAAGCCGGATTTGAATGAGGATGAAGTTGCCAATGTTAGGGAGATGCGTCGACGATATGATAAAGCGATTAAATTACCATCTGAATTTGTTGCAGAATATGCTTTAGCAAGATCCAAGGCATTGATGGCCTGGCAAGATGCAAGAATAGATTCAAACTTTTCAAAATTCAAGCCACATTTAGAAAAATTGATTCAAATGACAAATCAGAAAATTGATTATTACGGAGTGGAAACAACCCGCTATGATGTGTTATTAGATGAGTATGAATTTGGAATGAAAGTTACAGATTATGACCCTTTATTTCATGGCTTAAAGCAAAGATTAGTCCCTTTGTTAAAGCGAATAATGGATTCTAAAGAGACTAATCCAGACCCTGAATTACCTGCGGAAATGACTTTTCCAGTTGATTCTCAAACTTCGTTTTGCAAACTGGTTTCTGAGGCAATGGGATTTGATTTTGAAGCAGGAAGAATGGATGCATCCACTCATCCTTTTTCAGCAGGATTATGGCCAGGAGATACTCGTTTTACAACAAGGTTTGATGAAAAAGACCCTTTCTCCTGCCTATATGCAGTTATGCATGAGACTGGACATGCTCTCTATGAACAGGGTCTTGATGGAGACCATTCATTCACACCTCGAGGAGCAGCTGTTTCTCTTGGAGTTCATGAGTCACAGAGTAGATTTTGGGAGAATCAGATCGGTCGTACCCCTTCATTTTGGAAGATTGTTCTACCTTGGTTCAAGGAACATTTCCCCGAATCTCCAGATTGGACTCCAACTGAGTTGAATAAGATTGCAAATTGTGTTGAGCCAGGATTTATTAGAGTAGAAGCTGATGAAGTAACATATAATTTGCATATAATGCTGAGGTATGAATTAGAGAAGCAGATTTTCAATGGTAATTTAGATGTTGAAAAAATTCCAGAAACATGGAACAAGATGTTTAGTGAATGGTTTGGAATAGAAGTCCTAGAAGATAGATTAGGCTGTCTTCAAGACATACATTGGTCGATGGGAGCATTTGGTTATTTCCCAACATATACACTTGGAAATCTTTATGCTGCACAGATTTTAAAATCAATGGGCAAGGATTTAGGTGATATTGACCATATTATTGAAAGTGGAAATTGGGCACCATTACTTGATTGGTTAAGGCCAAGAATCCACCGTCAAGGCAGTAAATGGACTCCAAGCGAATTGATTGAAAAAGCAACGGGCGAGGCTCCAACCCCTGATCCATTCATCGATTATATAGAATCGAAGTATTCTAGATTATACAATCTTATTTGATTATTCTTCCGAATCTTTTCCGGTTGCCATTGCTACAAGTTTGTCTAATCTTGCGGTAATTTCATCAATTGCATCCTTCAAATCATTAGTTCTGTCATCTTCATTGTCTGTTCCAAATGATATGCCGAGCAATGTTATCATTCCACCTGCTAACATAGTTAATGCAGGCCAATAGATATCCGATGCAGTCATGGAACCATCTGCTTGGATTCCACCCCAAAATGCTCCAATTATAAATACCACAAATCCTATTACAATTTGTTGATAGCCGCTTCCAAGTGTTTCTTCTAGTCCACTCATATTTTATCTCCTTAACTCTCTATTAGTGGTTAGGTATAAAAAACATCCCTTTTTGAGCATTTTAGGGCGATTTCCAAGGTCCCATCAACAATGGACTTCCAACAGAACCCTTTTCAACTAACAATCTCCCTTTTTGTCCAGTTAGGGGAGATCTTTCAAAGACAGGAGTTCCTGATACAACAGTAAGGACTGGCCATCCTGTCAATTCCATTCCACAAAATGGATTCCATCCAACTCTAGTCCACGAATTTTCATCCATTACAATAGCCTTGGATTCCATATCAACAAGAACAATATCTCCATCATATCCTACCTCTAACTTTCCTTTGCCAATCATCTGATAACAGTCTGCAACATTGGTAGACATCCATTTCACAACATCTTCAATAGTACATTTTCCATTTTTGGCATGAGTCAAAAGAACAGGTAATGAAGTTTCAACACCAGGCATCCCACTTGGCGCAGATGGAAATCCTTTGGCTTTGGCTTCAAGTGTATGTGGTGCATGATCTGTAGCAATACATTGAATTGTTCCATCTTTCAACCTTGACCATAGTTTATCTTTGTCTATGGAGTATCTTATTGGTGGGTTCATCTGTAACCGAGTTCCTTGTTCCTCAACATTTGTTTCATCAAAGGTGAGATGTTGAGGGAGTACTTCAGTAGTTATTATTGGATAACTTTCCGCCTTAGATGGAAGTTGGCAATAATTTGCCAACCAATCTGCTTCCAAGCCTGATGTAAGATGGAGTATGTGTAATCGATGACCAGTTTCAACTGCGAGATTAACCGCCGTTTGGGTGGCTAATAGAGCCGTTATATCATCTCTCCAATAAGCATGAGACGCGATATCAGTACGACCTTCGACCAACTTTTTGCGCTCATTCATTCTTGCTTCATCTTCAGCATGAACAGCAATCAATCCAGCAGTCTGTTGAAAAATTCGTTCTAACGCAGACCTTTCTGAAACCAGTAATGTTCCGGTTGATGAACCCATGAATATCTTGATACCACATATGCCAGGTATTGATATGGGATTCTCCTTAGAACCTACAGCTTTCTTTAGTTCTTCGACATTTTCTTCGGTTGCTCCGATGAAGAAACCATAGTTATTGATACATTTTTCAGCAGCAGTTTGCAATTTCTTCTCCATTGCTTCTAATGTGGTGACAGCAGGTGCATTATTCGGCATATCGAGGAAGGAGGTAATACCGCCACTTACCGCTGCTGAAGAACCGCTTTCCAAATCTTCTTTTTCAGGTTGACCCGGGTCTCTAAAATGGACTTGAGGGTCGATACAACCAGGGAGAAGGTGGAGTCCAGTACCATCAACAAACATTTCATTTTCAAGTGATTCCAATGTGCCAACCTCAGCAATTTCAGCAATAACTCCTTCTTTTATTCTTAAATCACCTTTTTTAGTAGACTGTGGTAGTACCATAGTTGCTCCACAGATCAATAAATTACCTTTCATCTCCATGCCGACTCATATTAATGGCGTCGGACTCAATGAATGAACTTTAGGTCTAATTAGCGCCTTCTTGCATCCTTTGGTCTAAAGGCTTCACATACCGAATCAACCATGTCGATATAAGGTCCATCAATTAGGTCTACACAATAAGGGACCGCCTTCCAAATTTCATCTATTGTTTCACGGATAGCCTTCGGCCTTCCAGGAAGATTGAATATCAAGCAATTGCCTCTAATACCACCTAATTGTCTAGATAGAATTGCAGTAGGGACAAATCTAAGAGAGATTGCCCTCATCTGTTCTCCAAATCCATCCAATATCTTGTCACATACAGAAAGAGTTGCTTCTGGAGTTACATCTCTTGATGCCGGACCAGTACCTCCAGTTGTTACAATTACTGAACATCCTTCTTTGTCTGCAAGATTGACTAGTTGCGTAGTTATCTGATCTTCACAGTCTTCGATACAACGGTATAAGGCTTCTATAGGGCTTGCTACTGCTTCACTTAGAAATTCTAGAATCGCAGGGCCACCTTCATCTTCGTATTCTCCATTACTTGCTCTATCGCTTATAGTTAAGATGCCAATTCTTACAGAATCACCACAATGTTCGTTCTTACCAGGTAAATTTGTGCAAGGCTGCAAAGGATTCACCCAATTCAGTTCTCGCCATATTTCGCATCAACATCAGCGTGGAAATTATCTAGCAGTGTATCTTCAAATAATTCAGTTTGTCTTCTAATTTTTGTTGAGCGAATGTGCAGGAACGCAGCACCCACAAATACGATAATCATCAATGGAATCACCGCCTCAAGTTTGTATTGGTGCATAAATTTGACAATGCCTTCTGCCGTATATGCCCAAGTTATTGATGCAGCAGCTCCTCCAATAAATGTAGCAGCTAGAACTCTTGTGAATTGCATCCTTGACAATAGGCCAAGCATAGCTCCGACTAAAACTCCCGATGCCATGAAAGGAATCCATACGAATACGATAAGCCCCCAGAATCCCCATTTATTGATCATTTCTCTCTTTTCATTAGCCATGTATTCAACAGTTGAGAGTGTATTGCCAATAAAATTGGTTTGTAGCATTCTTCCACCTAAGCCATCTTGTTTTGCAACAGCAACGATTCTATCATCATCTTTCCCACCACTTTCAACTCTTCCAGCACCTGAACGGTCTGAAAGTGTGGAGACTTGATTTCTTGCTTTTACAATTAATTCTTGACTTCCCAAAAGGTCTTGATTTCTTTCTGAAATAAATCTATACAATTCTACTTCTACTTCATTGGTTGTCTTTTTGAAACGGAAGAACGCAAATCTTTGAGTAGGCTTATAGATGACAGAAACAAAGATTACTCTGTCATCACTTGTGACAACTGCTCCTTCCATTTTGACATCAGTTCTTCTTGCAAAGAATAAATCCAAACTATCTCTTACTTCGTCTTCAACCCTCGATAGTGTGTGAAGCTCGGAGAAGAAACTAGCGTAATCTTGCTCTTCTTCAACACTTGCGCCTTCAGCGCCAGCACCAACTCCAACGCCACTTTCAAAATCAATTGCTTGATTTACGCCGATGGTTTTAACAGTCAACTGAACCGGTTTGAAAACCCTGAAAATTGCAAATTCTTCCAATATTTCACGAAGAATTTCTGCTCTTACGTCTTTACTGTCTGATAACGTCCCATCGGTATTCTTGTATGGGACCATTATGTCAATGGACAACTCCCGCGATTCCAATTTGTATAACTCCCAATCTATATCAATATGTAATCGTTTAGAGGTATGCCCAATTGTATCTTCAACTACTCGAGATATATGATTTCGAGAAAGTATGTCGTCAGTTTCTTGATGATATATTTTGTACATTACTGGATATACTACTAGTAGTGTAATCGCTGAGAGTGATAACGATACGAAAGCCATCCACCACGCTGGTATTCCGGCAGTTCCACCGGTAAGCATTGCAGTTTCTCTTCCTCCTCCAAGTTCTGCAACCATCAATACGTATCCCCAATTGCCGAGGTCTTCGGTGGTCCAGCAGGTACGAGGTCCAGGTTCAGTTATTCGGACCTCTCTTTGAGAGTCGGAATCAACAAATGGTAGGAAGGAAAAGAAACCTCCATTAGTGATTTCTAATTCAAAATCTATTTCTTTGGATAGTTTTTCTCCATCTTCTACTATTGAAGCATTAACAAGGTCACTACTTTGATTATATACAGTTACATCTAATGTTATTCTATACTCTCCTACCTCTAGAGTATCAAATGGTGCTCTAAAATTACTTCGACCGTTTTCTACTTTGACAATATTATCTTCGGTAACAGCCAAACTCCATCCGGAGTCAACCGATTCCAATATTGTATAATTCATATAAGAAAAACCATCTGGTAGATTTCTACCCGTTAGGTCAAAATATTCCCCATCATTTTCAGGAAACATGTGAATCCATGCTTGATCTTCTATATTTTCACATTCATCACCTGTATCCAAAACAGTTTGCGATGCCTCATGGTCAAGAGTAGTCGATGAACCAAAAATCCCAGTTGACATTCCTACTAATATCATGGCGAAGAGGAGGCCGTAGCAAATTCCAGCAAATAATACATAATCTTCTTTATTTGAAAGGAATTTTCTTTTGCTTGCACCGCTTTTACGTCTTCTAATTTCGTCAAGTTCACGTGCAATTTTATCACGTGCTTTTTGTTCGACATCAATCTCTTCGATAGGCGCTTCCACCTCCTCGATTTCCTCGCCCATGACGCGGATAGAATACACTAGCAAATTAATGCATTGATTGATAATTGAGTTTTTTTTCTACTCCTCAATATGTAGTTACTTATTACAAAAGTTGGTGGGTAGGGCCGGACTTGAACCGGCGACCTCAGCATCTTCAGTGCTGCGCTCTCCCAACTAAGCTACCTACCCGCAAATACCTGCGGAATGATTTGACATTTCAACTCTTCCAATGATTATGATTCAATTTCAATTGATACCATCAAGGATTGCGGCTTGAACTTCAAACAAAGCGTCTAAGCCCGCATCGGCTTGCCCAACAAGAGCAAACAATTCCTCTCCGGAGAAGGTTGATTCCTCCCCAGTGCCTTGAAGTTCTACATATTTACCATCACTAGTCTTAACTACATTCATATCAACATCAGCATTTGAATCAAGGATATAATCAAGGTCAAGATAGACATTACCATCAATTAGCCCTACTGAAATTGCAGCAAGGTCGTGTGGAATAACTCTATTCTCGTGAGCTATTCTTTCCGCCTCACTGAGTTTAGGTGCCTCCCATCCCGATTTTCTTTCATCTTCACTGGGTCTGAGTTCTATTGGAAGACATTGTCCATTAGCCACAAGTCTCCTTACAGCCAGTCTAAGTGCAAGGTTAGCGGCTGTTATTGAAGCACATCTAGTTCCTCCATCAGCATTTAGAATATCACAATCAACATTTAGTGCAACCGGGCCAAGTTGCTCAAGGTCAACAGCAGCACGAAGGGAACGAGCAATTAATCTTTCAATTTCCTGAGTTCTACCTTTTGCTCCTCTTCTTTCTCTTCTAAACCTTGAGTCAGTAGAACCTGGTAGAAGTGAGTATTCTGCGTGTACCCAACCTTTTGTCGAATCCCTTGGAAACCAACCTGGGAGTCTTGCTTCCTTTGTACAACAGGCAAGAACGACGGTATCGCCTTGTCGATAAAGGATGGATGCTAGAGCATTTGAAGTAAAATCGATCTCTACTTCTACATGTCTCATTTGATTTGCTTCTCTGTTAGTCTCAAACTCGGTTTTGAACTTCGCCATGGCTAGCGCACGACTCTTATTTCATCAAGTCTTCTCAAATTTGGAAGGAATTCATGAGGCACACATTGAAGATATGAATCATTCTCGCATGTCTATGAGCCAGAGGCAAGTGGTCATCTGTGGAATAGCAAGGACGCCAATTGGAAGTTTCATGGGTTCTCTATCCTCATTGAGTGCGATACAACTTGGTGTTGCCACTGTTAAGGAACTTTGTGCTAGAGTAGGAATTGATCCTGCCAGTGGGATTGTAGATGATGTTTTGTTTGGTCAAGTATTACAGGCAGGAAGTGGTCAAAACCCTGCTCGACAAGTTGTTCTTGGTGCAGGTTTGCCAGTTACTACATCTGCAGCTACAGTTAACAAAGTCTGTGGGAGTTCATTAGAGGCTGCAATGATGGCTGCAAATAGCATTGCTGCAGGGAAATCGCAGGTTGTAATAGCGGGTGGAATGGAAAGCATGTCTAATGCTCCACAATTATTGATGGGGCATCGAAGAGGCAAGAAAATGGGTGATTCCAAGTTGGTTGATTCGATGATTCATGATGGCCTTTGGGATGTGTATAATGATATTCATATGGGTAATACAGGCGAAACAATTGCAGAGGAATGCTCAATCACACGAATTGATTCAGACGAGTTCGCTGTTAAAAGCCACCAAAGGGCTGCCCAAGCATGGGAAAACGGCTGGTTTGATTGGGAGACCTTTTCAGTTCAAGTGCCACAGAGAAGAGGCGAGGATATACAATTCAGCAGAGATGAGGGGATAAAACAAGAATCATCAGTCGAAATACTGTCTAAACTTAGAACAGTTTTCAAGAAAGACGGGCAAGTGACAGCAGGTAATGCTAGTACGCTTAATGATGGTGCAAGTGCTATTTTAATGGCAGATGAGGAAATAGCTAAACAACATGGTTGGGAGATTATCGCTTATGTTGAAGACTATTGTACCAGCGGGGTTGAGCCTCACAGAGTCATGAGTGCACCAATTCCAGCAATCCAAACTTTACTTGAAAGAAATTCTTTAGGTGTTCTTGATGTTGATATTTACGAACATAATGAAGCATTTGCCTCAGCATCATGTGCTGTGGCGAAGGAAGTGGGGATTCCACATGATAGATTCAATCTCCATGGTGGCGCTATTTCCCTTGGACATCCACTTGGAAGTAGTGGAACAAGATGTCTTATCACTATGCTAGGTGTAATGAGAAGAACAGATTCTAAATCAGGTATAGTAACACTATGCCTTGGTGGTGGAAATGCAGTAGCAATGCTAGTCCGGTGTGACTGACGGCTACTGATATATTCTGTTAGTGTAGTCAATAAGCGGTATATTTCTACTGAGGGTATCAAATAGGGTTGGAAGGCGGCAGGGGTTTGTTGGATATGGTTTCTTTTTCAGATCTTGGGGTTTCTAACAAATTGGTTAGGTTACTTTCTGAGCAAGGGATTAACGAACCGTTTGAAGTTCAAACGGAGTCAATCCCTGATGGTATGCTTGGTAATGACCTGTGTTGCCGTGCCCCAACTGGCTCTGGTAAAACCCTAGCCTTTGGCCTTCCATTGATTGAGAGGACAAGAAAAGCAGAGCCGGGATTCCCTACTTCTTTGATTTTAACACCGACAAGGGAATTAGCTGAACAAATTTATCAAGTTTTAGACCCTCTTTCACGTCAATTGGACTTATACACATATGCGGTTTATGGCGGTGTTTCTTACAATAAACAGTTTAGGGCTTTTGATAGAGGCGTCGATATTCTAGTTGCTTGTCCAGGTAGATTGCTTGACTTACTTGATAGGGGTTCAGTTTCATTAGAAGATGTCGAGACAGTAGTTCTAGATGAGGCAGATAGAATGGCGGATATGGGCTTTATGGAGCCAGTTTGTGACATCCTTGACGAATGCCACGAGGAACGTCAAACAATTCTTTTCAGCGCAACTTTGGATGACGAGGTTGCTGAATTAGTTAAGAGATATCAGAAAAACCCGGTTACTATTGAAGTGGGACCTAAAGAGGTTACAATGGAGAGTATGACGCATTATTTCTGGTTGATGCCTAATTCAATGAAGTCAACTATGACCAATGAGATTATTCGTAAATGCGGTAGAACAATTGTATTTTGTCGAACAAGAGCAGGCGCAGATAGAGTTGGAGACGATCTTAATCATGACGGACTCGCAGCACAAACCTTGCATGGCGGATTGTCTCAGAAGCAGAGAGATAATGCAATGCAGAGGTTTCAACATGGAGAATGCATGGCTCTTATTGCTACTGATGTTGCTGCAAGAGGAATTGATGTAGAGGGAGTTAATTGTGTTGTACATTATGACCCACCAGAAAATGGTAAGGCATACAAGCATAGAAGTGGCAGGACAGCTAGAGGAGGTTCTTCTGGTATTGTTATTTCATTAGTCCAAAAACCTCAGAAAAAATCATTCAATAGAATCCAAAGAGATGTTGGTATAAATGTTGAATTCCAACCTCCTGAATTCTCTGATTTACCTGAGTTTGAAGTAGAATTCATTGGGGCAACTAGACGTCGCAATTTTGGGAACAGAGACCGAAACGATTCGAGGAATAGCCATTATGGAAATCGAAATGGTTCTGGTAATCGTGGTAGATCTGGAGGACGGTCTGG
>Ga0066849_10000671_pt1 | contig 13795 bp, 10 predicted proteins | sample ETNtaG_9_FD_65492 | JGI IMG/M metagenome (GOLD analysis project Ga0066849, IMG submission 65492) | Marine microbial and viral communities from oxygen minimum zone, Eastern Pacific Ocean - ETNP201406SV69 | ecosystem: Environmental > Aquatic > Marine > Oceanic | place: Pacific Ocean: Eastern... | reverse complement strand
CCGTAGACATCACCATCATGATTCTCCTGTTGTGAATTGGCAATTTTTGGACAGTTATCCATTCCATCAACTACGCCGTCTAGATCAAGGTCAGTCACATACATCCAAACTATAATGTCATATTCGTATTCGTGGTTAAATACGTGATTGTTTATGGTTATGTCATCATTGGAAACAAAGCCAATGACAGGAGATCCATCAGAATTGAAAGCCAACTTCTGAGGCACATCATTACCAGCCCCACCAACTGCAATTGCCCAATCCCAGGTTCCATTGGCCAGTCGTTGGCCAAGGAACATATCATAATGTTCAGCATCGTTAAAGCCGTCTTGGTCAACCAAAGAATCTGACCCAAGTTGGAAATTTCCAGACATTTTCCCTAAGATAATGGCGTCGCCTTGAGGCGTTAATTTGATTCCAATAGCATGTTCAGCGCCGCTGCCGCCGAAGGAATCTGCAGAGAGCCATTCCCCTGTATTACTCATTGCCGCATCATAGAAATCATACCATTGTGGGATAGAGGTTGAGAAGTTGCCAAACATCATTTGCTGATTGAAATCTCCAATCACTCTCAGTCCGCCACTGCTTGAACCAACACAACTAGCAACAGAATCGTCTCCGTCCCCACCTGCGCTCTTACTCCACCGCCAACCGTTTTCATCATAGTGTGCTACAACAATGTCAACCGATCCATTGCCAGATGAAACAACTTCACCAAATGCTATGAATTCTTCAAAATTCAGTGCGAAATACGTTGAGCCAAAACCGTCCTCACAAAGGCAACCAACAATCTCAATCGGATTTGTCGAAAAAGCCGAGTGATGCGCAATGTTCCCTCCTGAGGAATCATAAACAAGGATGGCTGCTTGTTCAATTTCTCCTCCAATGACCGTTCCACTGGCGACATCAAAACTTCCCCGATGATTCACGGCGAGATGGATTTGGTTTGATTGAGTCACCATAAGGTCCATCACAAACATTTCATGTTCGTTAGAGATTGAATTTGCCCATAGCCAATCACCCTCTGGGCTCAAAGCTGCGAGGAAAGTAGCACCCAGTTCAGATTCCGATGTTTCAAGAGGACTTAATTGCCCTAGTGTCATGTTACACGCTTCCTGGTAGGTTAGGCCACAATAGACTCCAGCAACAATAATTGTTCCATCGGCGAGAATTGCTGAGTGACTGATTGCATCAAGGCCAGAACTGCCACTGGAAAGGGTCCTGTTCCATGTGCCGTTTTCATTAATCCATGCGATATAGAAATCCTCCGCTAAACCACTGTCATTGCTTGAAAAACTCTCAACATCTCCATGGAAGTGGATGTTAGATTCAAATGAGCCCGTGACTAAGAATTGTCCATTATTTAGCGGAATCATCCCCCCAATTCGCTCATTACTGTTGCCACCAGCCCCTGCAATCCAACCACCAGTGCTATTATTTTCAGTTGAAGAAGAGATAACGCTGTCTTCATACATCGGCGTATAACTTCCGCTTTCCCCTGCGGGCATGATGCTCACCATGAGCAACAGAGCCGCCAAAAAAGGAGCGAAAGTATGCAAGCGCATGTACTTTGTAGGGAAGTCTTCCATAAGAACCCCTCGCGTTAAGTGTGCGGGATAATCAAAGCGAGGCTTCAAGGAGTGTCGGCATAGAAGATGAATCATGGGCCGGCAAGGACCTCGGGACCGTCGGCCATCCCGACGTTCCAATCAACGAAAGAGATACGGAGGGGCTCGGAAGGCTACGCTTGAGGAACGGCATAAAGCCGAGGTACAAGTTATGGACGAGCAGGCCGACAAACGCTTCACTGCAAAGCCTAGCCCGATGGGTTTCCCTTCAAAGATGGAGGAGCCTCGAAAATTTTCATTTGATTGGAACCTTTCTCCAGTGCCACTTTCATCTGAGGAGCGTGTTGCAGGAGTGGTTATGCGCCGGGGTGAGTTTGGATGGGTTGAAGACGAACGCCTTGAAGAAATTGCTGAATTCGTTAAAAATCAGAACATGTCTCTAGACCAAGCATTATCACTACGCTCTGCCCTTCTTCAACAAAAAACAGTATATTCACATGGCAAATTGAAATCCAAGGCAAAGCAAATGGCCGCAAAATATCGCTCAGGAGATACGATAGTTGAAATTTCAAAGAATTTTGATTTCCCTCCAATGAATGTGTTTCGAGCAGTCCTTGAGGCCAACGGATGGTCAAAGAATAAAATCAAGGAAAGTTTTCGTTCTCCTTCCTCAATGAAACAACGGGAACAAGATGAATTCAAAGCCGCAGAGGCTGCTGACCGAGTTTCAAATGTAGATCAATCTGAAACGCAGGTGAGGGCTGATTTGTTTGAAGATGTCCTCGCCGATTGGTTTGAGGAACAAGGCGTGCGGCTTCGTCGGCAACCAGAAATGGTTGCAGAACAAAAAGCAGAACACGGCCGACCAATTCGAACTCCTGACCTGCTATTTTTGGACCATGTCATCATTAACGGCCGACCCGTTGCATGGATTGATGCAAAACATTTCTACGGTGGTGATGTAGATTTTCAGCGAAAGAAGACAAAGAAACAGATGTTACGCTATATTGACGAATGGGGCAGTGGAGCGATTGTCTATCGGCATGGATTTTCAGAGAATCTTTACATCCCTGGCGTGACTATGCTTGATGCCAGCCCTCTTGACCTCTCGGCATTTGATGAATTTTCGTGACGGGCGCGATGCGGCTGAGCAGTACTCCTAGCCCGGATTGCGAGAGAACTTCTATCAGTTGTTCATAGTCCTCATGTTCTGGAATCTCAGTTAATGTTCTCGGCAAAACGGCAACAGAAGTCCCTAGCATACACAATCTCACTGCGAGTCCGCCTTGGAGGCCTTGGTCAATCAACGCAGTACCAACCGTTTGTCGGAGTTGAGCCCGAACAGTTTCTTCCATCATCCCAGATTGTTGTGCAAAATGTTGAGATTCTTGGAGTATTCCACTCCATTTTTCATCATTCCATTCACCCGCTCGTAGAGAATCCATACAGGATAATCCCGCTTTGGTGATTGAATGTTGCCATTCAGGGTTGTCGATGTAATCGGATGTATGTTTTGCACCACCACTTTCCCATACCAAAAGCACAGGAATATCAGCGGAAAAACTCACTGCTTGCCCAGGCCATCCAGGGGCGCCAGGTTGAAGCCGCAATTCAACACCACCTACTGAAGCACCGAGGACATCACCAAGACCAGAACCATGTTTTCGTTCGATTCGATGTGCAATTTTGTAGTATTGATTCAATCGACCACGGCCAGTGAGTTGATGAATTACATTCCCCATCGCCATTAGCCCAGCTGCAGACATTCCAAAACCTTGGCTCAAAGGACATTCGATCTCAATCATAGCCTCAATTCCCTCATGTGAGCGCAATAAGGTTGCTTCACGGCACGCTTTGATCAAATCTAGGTAAAGACCTGAATCTTCAACTGCTTCTCCCTTTGAGTCTATAATTGTCAAATTTACAGGCGCCCTTTCTTCCTCAGTGCGTTTTCCTTCAGGCTCACTTCCTGCAAGGAGTTTGATCTCAGTTGGTTTGATGGTGGTTAATTGGGCCCGAATCAATACGCCATGTTGGATGGTAAAACCAGCCCCAAGGCTGCCTTGAGAGCGAGGTAGACGGTGTGATTTGTCAATGGAAAAAAGAAGTGTGATGTGGCCTCCAGTTCGATGTTCAATCACTGGCTCACCCCGTTGAGATGATGTGGCCCTCAGTCATGAAGGCTGTGTGAGAATTTAACTCAAGCCAAAGCGGATTTCAAGTCCTCACCGAGGTCAACGAAGCGCTGGTTCAATTCACCAAGAGCCATGTTAAAGGCGGTGACGGGGTCCAAGCTTCCGTCTGTTTCGTATGAGAAGATGTAGGCATTGTCTACATTTTCCATGACGATTGCACCGTCAAAGTCACCGTCTCGACCGGTACCTTCTCCAACTTGATGAAGGGCCTTTTCTAGGTCAATAACATGGTTGACGTTAGTGATTTTCTTATCCTTTCCAAACAGTTTGGCGTCAATGGCCTTTCCATCAGAAGTTTTGAGTCCCAAATTGAAGAGAACACTTGCCTTCTTCGGCTTCTTTAGAACGGCAATTTGGTGAGGTCGGAAGCCAACTGCTGCAGCAGGAGTCCATTTTGCGTGGTCTCGTCCACGGCCAAGAACTGCAAAGGCATAGAATTCCAAGAATTGACCAGGTGCAAGAAGAGTGAGTGGAATTTGCTTGTGCTCTGGAAGAATATCAAAGACAGGGTCGGAGATAGTGGTGATATCACCAGCATAGACAGTCTTGTATGGTTCGTCCGAGTCAGCAGACGGGCCACGTGCTGAAAGGGTGTAGAGCACTTGACACATTGGGCAACCCTTGTCCTTTTCAACGACGTCTCGGCAGTTTTCACACTCATCAGGGAATACCAAACCTTCTTCTTGATGGGTTGGAATTGGGATCATAGCCAAACGGTGTGCAAGAACTTCATCAGGTAATACGTTAACAGATTCTACAACATCACCTTTGTTATCTTGAGTGACTCCTTGTGAAAAATCAACTCTTGTGATGGCCAACTTGGGAACGTCTGCGATGAGTGCACGACGAATTGCGTTGACTTGAGCAGCATCAGTTTCACTGATGAGGATTCTGATTTCATGACCACGAGGCCAGCCTTCTACGATTTCAGTCTTCATGATGTTCACCTTTTTTCATCAGACACGGCGTCCACGACGTCCACCTTTCTTCTTGGTACCATCGTGGGCGATAGGCGTAACATCCTCAATACGAGAGATGGTCATGCCAGCACGGGTCAGGGCTCGAATAGCCGCTTGTGCTCCAGGCCCAGTATTGTTGGCGCGATTGCCACCAGGGGCTCGGTATTTGACGATGAGTTCGGTAAATTCCTTGTCTCGCAAGGCATCCGCAAGGCGCTCAGCAGAGCGTGTTGCAGCGAATTGACCACCTTTGTCCTTTCCAGCCTTTACCACTTCTCCACCGTTACAAGTGGTGATGGTTTCAGCACCGGTGAGGTCGGTGGCGGTCATCAAAATGTTATTGTACGAACTGAAGATGTTGACGATTGCTTTACGGGACATCACTCAGCACTTCCTTCATTTGTTTCAGCAGTTGCTGCTTCACCCGCTGCTTGAACTTCTTCAGCAAATTCGGGAGTAGCCACAGGATCCACTTCTTCTTCGTTGTACTCAGCAGATTCACGTCGCCCTTCAATAGCCTTGCGAATTGCGTGTTCAGGATTATTGAGTCCTGATGATGTGTGGTAGCGTAAGTCACCTTCTTCGTCACGTGTGACGGGGTATGATGGGATGGTTACCTTCTGGTCTCCAATACATATTTGCCCGTGCGTTACGAGTTGACGGGCCTGTTTCATGGAAATTGCAAGGCCCTTGTAGTACACTTGTGCTTGTAGGCGTCGGTTGAGAATATCTTCAGTTCCAAGAGAAAGAATGTCGTCAAGTGAAGCATTGGCTTCAATGAGTCCTTTGTTGTGAAGCGAGTGAAGCAAATCTTCCATTTCTCGCTTTCCGTGACCTTCAGTAGTATCTACGGTACCAATCAAGCGCATAGCTTGGCGTCGATGGCGGCGAAGTTGGGACTTAGCCTTCCAAATTTCACGCATGTTCTTGAGGCCGTGATTGGCTTTTATTGCGTGTTCTTCTTCAATTCGTCCAGCCTTCCACGGGTGAGAAGGTGTGTCAAACTTAGGTCGTGAAAACTTTGGCTCTCCCATACTTCATTCCTCCTCATAGTTTCTTTCGGCTTACACCAAGAGTAAGTCCACCGCGTCCGTTAGAACGGCCGCGTTGACCACGAACTTTGTTCCCTGATGCGTGGCGGACACCACGGTAGCACTTCATGGTACGAAGACGGTTGATATCGTCGTCTAGGGTGAATCGTACTTGTTGGCCAGTAAGATGGATTTCATCTCCCGTCTCAAGGTCTCGTTGTCGGTTAAGCATCCACAACGGGACTTTTTCAGCATAACTTTCGATAGCCGAGCGAAGTTCTTCTTGCTGTTCAACGGAGAGGAAACCAGCGAGTTGGTGAGGATTGAAACCAGTGTTTTTGCAGATTTGGTTAGCGGTACGGTGGCCCACACCCTTAACTGAAGTTAGAGCGGTAGCCAAGGGCTTGAGTCCGTCCATATCGGTATCTGCCATACGTAGGATGTACGAGAAGTCCTCTCCAAGGTCCTCATCCTTTGGTCGTGCCATGTTCTTCCACCTCAACGCTTACACATAGTGTCAAGCAGGCCTCCGACTTGCCTCCCGTATATGAAGACCGCGATGGTCACATTCGCGCCACTGAGTCTCAAAATGTACTATTTTCGCAACCCATTTTTTACTAATCAGAATGACAAACGCACAACAGCAAGACATCGCCGCTGGGATGTTGGGCCACGAAACCATCGCGCTCCCCATGCCGCCGACTGAGTTGGCGGTCAAGCGAACCCTGCCATTTGGGTTGGTCAGCCGGGTCCATGTTCAACCGGAGCGTGAGCGATTTCATGTTATTCTCCAAAGCGATTTCAACCAACCCATCAATAGATTCGTCTGACAAAGGTTCACGGATCAAAGCCACCACTTTTCCAGTTGCTTGCACCAGCAGAGCATTGTGCCCCTCACCCAATCGCAACGGGTGGTCGTGATGAAGTTGAGGCCTACGCCCTTCAACACTTGCCCAACGGCTCATGGATTCTTTGGAAACACCCTCAAGCCACGCTTCAACCAATCCACTTTCAAGTAAGGCTGCATCAAGAATACTGATGTATTCACCTCGCTTGGGCGGGTGAATTAACAATTGAGGAACCGCCCCTTCATCTTCTAATTTTGAGGCCGTGGAGAGAATTAACGGTTCATCTCCAAGGCGCGGAGGGATTCGTACAAATCTCCTCGCGATTCCTTGTGAGGATGCTGCACCAAGCCATAACGCGAGACGGTCTACTCGTCCTCTTCCTCGAGAAGTCCAAACCCAAGTACGTTCAAGATTGGGCCAGACATTGTCAACTAATGCTTCAACTTCACCACGCTGTAAGGCTGTAAGTCGCGGGGAAAGGTCGAGAAGCAAAGCAGGGCCGCGTGGATGTTTGGCAAAATGAGGAGCCCAAGCAGAGAACACGGCATCCAAGTTTGGTTGCATTTCATCCAAGCCATGCGTACGACTATTTCTCGGGCGTGCAGGGTCAAGATGCAATAGAGCCACGGCATCAGCAGATTGCACTCCTATGGCCTTTAGCGCTGCAGATGCTTTGGTACCATCTCCTGCCAAAATCCGACTCTCATTGAACCAATGTTTTGATTCTGCTTTTAGTTGCACAGCGACAATTTGCATGTTTTTGGCACTCGCCTGAGCTCGTTGGGGCGAGAGTTCTATGCCAATGGCCGCCCGCTGTAGAACAGAAGCATGAGCGGCGAGTTGCAAACCGCTTCCACAGGCGCAATCAACGATGAATCCTTTAGGAAGGTCACATGCTTTGAGCATCATTGAGCGAGCGGTGGCTACTTGCCAAGGAGTGGAAAGTGGCTGACCTTCTTTGGCGTGAAAAAAGAGCATCCCATGCGGCGCCGTTTTGTCTTGCGCCTGTTCGGTCAATCCCTCATCATCTACATGGGACGGGTCAAGGACGGTGTGCATCAAAAACCCTCACAAATCAGCGATATGGCTTCGGGTCAGCAAACTCTCAAAATGCAAGCCTGCTTCAGCGAATGCCTGCTCTGCACCTTCTTCTCGGTCAACGATGCTGATGACTCCTACGACTTCACACTCGGTGTCGGCGTGAATGCGTTCAACGGCCTTGATGGAAGACCCGCCAGTAGTGGTAACATCTTCAACCACGACGACCTTTCCTCCGCCATCTAGAGATGCTCCTTCAATGCCTGGAGGGTTGTTGGTCTTTCGCCCACCTCGCCCCTTTGGCTCCTTACGCACCATAAAGCCACGAAGTGCCTCATCTGCATCAGGTGAAGTGACGACAATCGCAGTAAGAGGGACCGCTCCAAGTTCCAATCCACCGACAAAATTTGCCTCAAGAGCCTTCATCCTAACGTTGAGAAGCGCCCCCAAGATGCCTGCCGCCTCGGGATGCATCATCACTGGCTTGGTATCAAAAAACCAGCGAGAATGTCGGCCACTTGCAAGAGTAAAAGCCTCATCATCCCCACCATCAAGGAATGCCAAGTCATGAACTAATGTGGCAAGCCGGTTCCATTGTGGATGAGCAAGAACGCTTTCGTGAACGGCCATGTTTGAGGCTTGGGCCCTTACGCCATGAACTTTCCTTTCGCTATTTTTTTGCATCTATCAGGGCAAGGGAGGGCCACCGTGTTGATGATAAAGGGTCGTCAGTAAGGGAAAACGAGCGCCGATGCCAACTGCGAACACCGAAGGAAAAACAACCGAGCACAATCCACTGCTTGGCCTTGACATCCCTCGTTTAGAGCAAGAAATGGAAACCTACCATCAATGGATGGATGAGCGGGCCGACGACGCTTATCGTGTCGCCGAAGAAGTTCGTTCTCTTGGATACGACTATCGAGACCATGTCGAAATCCCTCGTGCAGCCGACCTCGCTGGACGGACAGAGAAACTTCTCGTAGAATATCTAAATGGATATCAGGTCGCAGACGACATCCGAAATATGCTTGAAGAACACGACCGTGAAACAACATCGATAATGATGGCCCAATCGGTTGCAAGAGGATTTAGGGAACAAGGATATGATTTGCAGACTGCTATTGACGTAGGTTTGCGTGTTGGCTTGGCGATTTTAACCGAAGCGGTCTTGGTTGCCCCACTTGAAGGGATCAGCGAGGTTCGTCTTCTCAATAACGTGGATGGGTCGCAGTTTGTATCGATTCATTTCGCAGGCCCGATTCGTGCTGCAGGCGGTACTGCGCAAGCGTTGGGCGTGTTGATTGCGGACATGATTCGTCGTGAACTCAACGTAGGTCATTACCAGCCAACAGATCCTGAGGTTGAGCGTGTCAAAGAAGAATTCGGACTCTATCGTGGCAATCTCCAATACCGTCCAACTCCGAATGAAATTGACGAAATTGTTCGCGCCTGTCCTGTAATGATTAATGGAGAATCAACTGAACGAATTGAATGTGCTGGTTACGGGAGAGTTAGGAATATCGACGAGGCTCGAATTCGCGGTGGAGTTCTTCTTGTGATTGGGGAAGGAATGTGTCTCAAAGCGCCTAAAATCCAGAAACATACAGAGCGACTCAAAGTTCCGGGATGGGATTTCATTTCCAAATTTGCCTCTCGCGGCAAGGAAAAGCAATCAGAGGAAGGCGAGGTATTCAAATCAAGAAAAGTCCCTCCAATTACAAAATTCATGAAGGATATTATCGCAGGCCGGCCAGTATTTGGAAGCCCCTTACAAGCGGGGGGGTTCCGTTTGCGTTACGGGCGAGCCCGCCCTTCTGGATTGGCCGCAGCGTCCACAAATACAGCCTCTATGCTTGCGCTAGATGATTTCATCACGATTGGTACACAGATGAAAATAGAACGGCCAGGAAAAGCCTGTGCAATTACTCCCTGCGATGAAACAGATGGGCCTTGGGTTGTTCTTGATGATGGTCGTTTTGCACGCTTTGATGACGCTCCTAGTTTTGCTCGTATCCGTGGCAGCGTCAAGCAACTATGGGATAACGGGGAATTGGTTATCGGCTATGGCGAATTCATGGAAAATAACAAGAATTTGGTTCCCGCAGGATATTGTACCGATTGGTGGGCCAGTGATTTGATTGAAAGCCTCATCCATTCAGAGGACGTGGATGCGTTTCTTTCTATGATAAAGGCGAACCGTAGCGATTGGCCAGAAGGCTGTCCTGGGGTACAACCGTCCGAAGCGGAGGATGAAAACAAACAGTACCATGTGCGTCGTAAGTGGCATCAACAATTACGCAATACAACGGTTGGCTGGGAGGCTGCAAAAGCCATCTCGCGTCGTTTTTCAACATCACTCCCCCCTCCACACAATCCCTGGTTCCGAGATTTACCTCTTGAATGGCTACCAGCGACTCTCAAAATCTTCGCCGACGCGAAGATTGAGGACTTTGGCACAGTGGCTCATTCAGTCAACCCAATCGATGAATTGGTCAAGACCTACCCGCTTCCTCATGATAAGCAACTTCGCATTGTTGGGGGCGTAAAGGGGTGGGATTCGGAAAAACTGGATGAATTACAACCCGAAACTCTTCCAGAATTAGACAAAGAAGCCCTTCCTGGACTGCCACTCATTCCCGAACCCTCGGTATTTGGTTCAAGCATTCCCGAAGGTTGGACACTGATTCAACATGGTATGGCAAAAGGTGCGGCGATGATATTGGGGCTTCCACACCATCATGATGGAGAAGATTTGGTCATTACCGCAGGCTGGCCTGCAGCCCTCGAAGGTCTTGGCTTTGGGATTGAAGGAGAGATACCTCTTCGTCAAAAAGATGGTAACAAGATTGCATTTGACCGTCTAAATCAATTAAAACAAGCGAAAGAAGTTCTTGACGAAGAGCGTGAGCGTTTTTCACAATTGGAGAAAGAACGAGCGACCATTCGAATTGCTTCAGAAACTGGCGCACGCCAACGAGGTTTAGGAATTGCTGAAACCGATAAAGTAGGGAGAAAGGCCGCAGCATCAATCCCAGATGAGGGCCCAAAGGATAAGCAAGCCTATCTTTCAGCCCAACGGATTGAAGATGACCATGCGGTGGATGGGATATTGCCTTTGGTGCGAAGCCTTTCAGAATTTAGATGGGAGCATAGTGCACCAGTGCGCATTGGATGCAGGATGGGCCGTCCAGAAAAGGCTGCACCTCGGGTAATGAATCCAAGAACTAATGCACTATTCCCTATCGAACTTAATGGCGGCAATCAACGCCTTCTCAACAATGCAATTGACAAAAGCTCCATTCGAATTCAACTCGGGCGAAGAACATGTAGCAAATGCGGAAAGGAATCACCGTTCTTACGCTGCCACCACCGAGTAAAGGATGATTTTGGTGAAGAGCGCGCAGGAGAGGTCTGTGAAGGGTCAACCACCATGACCTCTGCAAAAGCCAATTCACGTCGTAGAGGAGAGGTTCAAACCGTACGAATCGATTCCATGGTGGAAGATGCTCGCATTCGTTTGGGCATTGACCGCCTCCCCAATCAAGTCAAGTGCATGAAAAAACTCAACAGCCGCGACCAAACACCAGAAGCCATTGAGAAGGGCATTCTTAGAGCAAAACATGACCTCCCTGTATTCCGAGATGGAACGGTTCGTTACGACATGAGTGATGTGCCTGTGACACATTTCCGCCCACGCGAAATTGGAGTCCCATGGAATAAATTGCACATTTTGGGCTATACGCACGACCATCTTGGAGAGCCGTTAGAAGGTGATGAACAGGTATTGGAACTCTTCCCACAAGACTTCATTGTTGCCAAGAATGCTGGAGATTTCTTTGTTCGTACAGCGCAATATATTGACGAACTTCTAGTCCGTTATTACAATGCAGAACCGTATTACAACGCTTCAAAACCTGACGATTTGATTGGACATTTGATTTGTGCACTCGCTCCACACACAAGCGGTGGTGTGCTTTCTAGAATCATCGGATGGGGGGATTGTTCTGGCGGATATGCTCATCCATTATTCCATGCAGCAAAGCGAAGAAATTGCGATGGTGATGAAGATGCAATCATGTTGTTAATGGACGGTTTGTTGAATTTTAGTAGGGAGATTTTGCCTGCAAATCGTGGCGGTCAAATGGATGCTCCCTTAGTCCTAACCACGCGGTTGAATCCAACAGAAGTTGATAAAGAGGCTTTGAATGTAGACTCTGGTTGGTTTTATGAACGAGATTTCTATGAAGCTACCCTTGACCAACCCCATCCAAAAACCATCTCACATCGTATGGATTTCGTAGAGCGTCGTTTGGGTAGTGTGGCTGCCGTGCGAGGATATGGGTATACTCATGATTGCCATTCCCTTGATGCTGGTCCAACACTTTCTGCATACAAGACCTTGGAAACAATGATCGATAAGATGAACGGGCAACTTGCTCTTGGGCACCGCCTCCGAGGCGTTGATGTTCGTACAGTTGCTTCAAGCGTAGTCCGTTCTCACTTCTTGCCCGATTTGCGTGGTAACCTCAATGCCTATGGTCGTCAAAAAGTGCGCTGCTTGAAATGTGCCCATTCATATCGTAGAATGCCACTTTCAGGAAAATGCATACAGCCAGAGAAGGCAAAAGGAAGAGGGCTTTCAAGCATCGGCGTCGCAAAATCAGAGGGTGATTTGTGCGGAGGCAATCTAGCACTAACAGTCTCGGAGGGTGCCGTTCGTAAGTATATCAAGGTGACACGTTTCGTTATGGATCATTATGGTGTGGATACCTATACACGTCAAAATGTTGAATGGTTGGCCGATAGCGTAGACTCCTTGTTTAACAACGACCGAGCAAAACAACTCTCGCTCTCGGATTTCCTGTGATTCAACGAAGAGGTTCTCTCCACGGGGAGTCATTTTCAGATAGGTGGTCAAATTCTGGTGCTTCGGATTGTATTTCTTTGTACGGTGTTCGCTCTTGGGTTTGAGTATCGAGTGGTTGTTTGAATTTATTAGCCAGAGACCGTATGCCTTGTTCTGCAAATGCAATACCAATCAACATGAGACTCAACACGATATGTCCCTCGAGTTGATATGCCGCAAAGGGTTGAATGAACAATTCTTGCTGGGCGACAATTCCGTCATCAACAACGGTTTCAATGATGTAGGTTCCTGGCTTAAGCGCCCCCCTCCACTGCGGCACATCATCGCCTAAATTTCCACTCCATTCAGCGACTTTTGTTTGATTATTTAGTAAAATGCTGTAACTTACTGAACCAGTGTCAGTATTTTCTGCGGAAAAAGAAACCACCATTCGAGCGGGTAAGGGTCTGTCAAGTTCAGCAACGGAGGCCACAATCACTTCACGATATTTTTGCGTCTGGGAGGGGGAATTAATCTCGTTAGGGGCTTCTTGGGATGCTACAGTAGACCATAAACTGTTGACAACGAGAATAGCTACCAGCCACATGACTGGTTTTATCCATTCTTTTCGCTCCACCATAATTTTCAATCCCCCTTCTCCTTCATATGGTTATGTTCTAAGTCATGAAAAAGCCTTCAAATATGGCTCTCAAAATATGTGTTCATCAAAAATAGGATGCAACCGCTTCAATATTTTTTCCATCCAGCCCAGTTTCTTGATTTTTAGTTCAGGATTTGTCGTTCCAGACCATATTCCAACACTTTCAGTGGAGAAACCAACCAGTTTTACCCTCGATAGGTCAATGTTCAACCAATGCAGGAAACATGCTGCTCGGTCCCCGTCTGTAAATCCACCTGGGTTGTGCACATGGTCAAAATGTTCGTGGGTTTGATGCGTTAGAATTAACGGTGGTTGGCCGTTTTTTGCCCATAAAGGAAAATACTGTTCCCACACATTTTGGTTGTCACCATGGGCGTGAACAACCATAGTAAAACCGTTGGATGCTGCTTGCTCTAAATGCATTCCACCGTCGAGGTCGGTTATGATACAAGCTGGTTTGAGGTGGTTAGGGAACGCTCCTACTGCTCCGTCGGCAGCAATAAATTGAGTCCCATCCGGCCATTCACTTTCCAAATCGGCCTTTTTTGCAGCCGCACCAACCAACACAATGGTTTCCGCTCTGCTCAACCTCTCTTTGGTATTGAGCAAAGCCTCATTTCTTCCCTCATTTGACCAATGAGAGACACCA
>Ga0066849_10000667_pt1 | contig 13823 bp, 15 predicted proteins | sample ETNtaG_9_FD_65492 | JGI IMG/M metagenome (GOLD analysis project Ga0066849, IMG submission 65492) | Marine microbial and viral communities from oxygen minimum zone, Eastern Pacific Ocean - ETNP201406SV69 | ecosystem: Environmental > Aquatic > Marine > Oceanic | place: Pacific Ocean: Eastern... | reverse complement strand
TTATCATGGTTGGCGTGGGCTTTAAATAAATATGTAATAATGATATCGGGATTTAGCAACCCAACATCAGAATTCTCTTTAAACTGTTTTAGACTCCATAATGATACAGTTTGCAATAGTTGTTATAATCGACATAAATTTGATCCCGGTGATTGGTTGTGGTGTCCAGATCATAAAAATACTGATAGAATGTTTGAGTGTACAAAAGCTATTGAACCAGCAAGAGTTTGTAATGCTATTGAACTTTATGAATTTTCAAAAAATCATAAAGATCCAGAAGAAGAACCAACTGTAGTGGATGAAAAAAAGTTATATACTGGAGCCGCAGGAGATGTTATAGGCTCAAAAATAAATAAAAACAAGAAGATTCCTAAAATTAATAGATGATTAAAACAATAAAACCTCAAGATTTTGCAGTTATTATAGAAGATATTGTTATTAATAAAAAAATGTCTTATTTGGATGCAATATCATATTATTGCGAAGACACAAAGATGGAGCCTGAGACAGTTGGAAAACTTGTTCAAGGAAATTTGAAAGCTAAGTTAAGAGAAGAGGCTACAGCCTTGCATTTTCTCCCAAAATCTGCTACAATACCAGGACTATGATAAAAATGGATCCGTTTGATTGTTATAAAGAATATGTTTCAATCAAGACTCATTTTCATGCTAATAAGTATGATTACTTTAAGCATAAAAAAAGAAAAATCTCATTAAATGCTTTTAAAAAACGCAATGATCAATTCTTTTTTGTAAGATTGTCAAAAAGTTATAAAGATGATGAGATATCAAAATTCTTTGTTGCTAACTTTATTGAAAATGAAAACTTATGGATAGGCGATGCGCTTGATTCACAAGCAGAAATGAAATATAAAGAATGGCAAAAAAGAATACAAAGCATGAGTTATATTTTTAGCAATGATATTGAAAAATTGTTGAATAAAGAAGATTTTGAAAATTGGTTCAAAGTTGAAAAGGGTCAACATCCTATATTGCTGAAACAAACGATTGCTAAATATGTTTGTATGGAAACTTTTTCCATACTTAATATGATACTTAACTTTGTTCCTGACTGGGATCAAAAGATAAAAGAAACTTTTGTCTGGCCTCAGTTTAGAGATAAAGTTTTAAAATACACTCCATTTTTGGAGGTGGATAAGACGAAGTTTCGTAAAATTTTACGAGACAAAATTTAACATACAACGAATATTCCGATATACGAAAGGTAAATATGGCACAACTATCTGCACTTAAAAAATCCCGCAAATCATTTATGCAAAATCTTCACAAAGAAATTGAGAAGATTGATACTCCTTCTGAATCAAAGAGTTATATTGATGACAGATTTTGGAAGCCAGAAATAGATAAGTCTGGAAATGGTTATGCGGTTATTCGATTTCTTCCTCCAGTAGATGGAGAAGATATTCCATGGGCGAGAGTTTTCAATCATGGTTTTCAAGGACCAACGGGTCTTTGGTACATTGAAAATTCTTTGACAACTCTTGGTAAGAAAGATCCTGTCTCAGAATATAATTCTTCTCTCTGGAATTCTGGAATCGAGGCGAACAAAGAGATTGCTCGTAAGCAAAAACGCCGTCTAACTTATATCAGTAACATTTATATTGTTTCTGATTCAAAGAATCCTCAGAACGAAGGAAAAGTTTTTCTATACAAATTTGGAAAAAAGATTTTCGATAAAGTCAATGATTTGATGAATCCCGAATTTGAAGATGAAACTCCTGTAAATCCTTTTGATCTTTGGGAAGGTGCGAACTTCAAATTGAAGATTCGTAAAGTTGAAGGTTATCAAAATTATGATAAGAGTGAATTTGATAAACCTGCACAACTTGTAGAAGATGAAACTGAGCTTGAAAAAGTTTGGAATTCACAGTATGCTCTTACAGAATTTACTAATGATGATCAATTTAAGTCTTATGACGAATTGAAAGCGAGACTGGATTCTGTTCTTGCAGTAGAAACTCCTCCTATTACCGAGCCTGTTTCTCGACCTACCACTAAACCTAAAACTGCTGAGGAAAATTTTGCTTCAGTAAAAAAGGAAACATCTTCTTCAGAAGATGATGAAGATATGTCTTATTTTGCTAAATTAGCAGAAGATAACTAATCTAATTAATTAGGGGGCCTGGAGTGTCGTTCCAGCGGCACGCCTCCTGATATCAACGTACATTTTCAATTAATCCCTTTCCATTCATATCAAGATAATCCATTTGGCCTTCTGTGAAATAATTAACATCAACTTTTTGTACTGATTGATCTTGCATTATTGAGCCAATTGAAGAACCAGTATTTGGGTTATTGTGGGCTCTTTCCAGTTCAAGTATTTTTTTCCTCTGAAAATCTAATCGTAAAAATTGCTGTTCTTCTTTATTTGTCGATTTTAAGTCACCTTTTCCGTAACCCAATCCTCCCCACATACCAGTACCTACTCTTTTCGAAGCCAGAACGGAGGCAGATGCATTGTAGGTGTCCATCCCAATACCCAGTTCTTTGGCGGCAATAGCATATGCTTTTCGAAGTTTTTCTGCATTCTGTCCCACACCACTTGTGGGGTCAGCCCTCAAAAGTCCTAGTGTATGAAAGTCCGCGGCCTCTTCATCTGCATCCTGTTTATCCCGCATCTTCTTATACTTGGAGGATAGTCCGTCTGTTTTTTTCCCAAAGAGTTTACCCATTACAGAATTAGCTCCAGATGTACCTATCAAATCCTCTAGTGCTTTTCCTACCCATGTTGCAATAATTCCTATAGCACCTCCTATTACAATACCTGCAACTAATCCTACTGGTCCAAGTCCGAGCATTGCGGATCCTCCAAAAAGTCCAGCCCCTAATAAAGCGTTTTGTAGATATTTACTGCTTTGCAAATATTTCCATAATTGTTTTTTCATGTGATCTGCAAGGGCTCCTCCTTCTCCTTTTTGAGCTTTCAATGCTTCTGCTAAAACTGGTCCTCCTATTATTCCAGCACCAGCTCCTAATATCATACCAGCTAACATTCCTGCAGGACCAAAACCAGCAAATGCCGCCGCACCAAAAAATCCCCCCGCCCACGGCATAGCCGAACCATCGAATTCGTCACTCATAAGATAATTTTTTAAGCCTTGCTTGAATGCTTTACCAACATCTTTTTCTCCGGCTTCTTCTACTTTCATCATTTCTTTAATGGAGCCTGCTCCTATTATTCCAACACCTGCTCCAAGAATTGCTCCAGCTATCATTCCTGCAGGACCAAGAGCCATAAATGTTTTTGCGCCTAAGAAAGCACCTAATCCTCCGGCCCACCCCGTTAAATTTGTCTTCAAATGTTCTTTTACTGCAGTAAAGACCCCTTTGGAGTCCATTTTACTTTTATCTTCTGCAAAAATATGATTTAGTCCAGATAATGCTCCTCCAAGCACTCCACCAATTATTGCTCCTCTTGGTCCCAGCAACCCAAAACCAATTAAAGCACCTTTTCCAGCACCTCCAGCCGCGGCTCCTGCAAGACTTTTATAAGCTCCACCCGATGGAGAAAAATACGAATCCATAAATGCTGTAACACCACCACTAAAAGTTTTTTGATCAAATCCTGCTTGTAATGCTTTAATTAACGATGGTCCTGCAACCATTAAAGCAACACCTCTTGCTAATTTGGGGAGTAATGCTAATCCTAAAGCACGTGGCATGAATCTTCTTAATCCTCCAGGTATACCTAAGAGTGCAGTAGATAAGAAATTCCCCAACATTCCCATGAAACCTTTTCCTGAAAATCTTGGCATATCCAATTTGGATTTCATGTTAAGGGCTTTTCTTTTATCTTTAGAGCCCTCAAGCCTGTCTTCTTTATCTTTTCTTAATCTATCCGCATCTGTTTGCAACTCCTTTAGCATGAAACCTTTCATGCTTTGTAATACATCTGTTTGTATTTCTAAATGCGACTGAAGACTAGCAATATTTCCTGCGTTTTGGTCTTTAAGTTCATTAACAAGATTTTGAAAATGTGCATAATTGTGGGGTTTACGTGCCATTAGGTCTTTCTTTGATGTTCTTCAAGTTTTTTATTTTCTTCTTCTACGTGAGCAATTAGCATTTCTACGTATATGTCTCTTTCAAAAGGCATTAAGTTTTCTACTTCTGTTAAACTATATTTATGATGTTGCATCAACTGAAAGGTTAGTTGATAATAATTTGCTAAAGTATTATGACTACAAATCATAAAAAAAAATCACCAATTCCATTTAAAGTTCGTTCTTCATGGCAATTGCATTTTGAACATGTGAATTTAATATCATGTAATAATGCGGGCATTGTACTAAAAAATATTTTAAGTTTTTCAAATTGATCACTTGTCAAACTGTTAATAAATTCATTCATTTCTTCTTTACTGTGTTCATTTGCCGCAAATACTTCATTATTATGGTATATGTTATCAATGCAACTTGTAATAATACCAAATAATTCTTCTACGGCAGAAGCCTCTTCTGTATTTTCTATTTCAGCTAATCGATTATAAATATCCATTGTTGGATATTTCATTTCAACTGTAATTGTCTCTGTTAGTTTAATATGTTTTGAATGTTCATCGTTTTTAGTGAGTTTTATATCTTTTAGATTTATTTTTATTTGTGTTTGTTCATCACAAAGTTCCCCCTTACTATTTTTACCTTCAGGGTGTCTTATCATCAACTCAATAATATCTCCAACAGATTTTGACCTTATGCTTAATAAAGCCATTTGTAAATCAAATAAGGGTAATTGTTCAGCATCAACATTTTCTGATATAATACAATTATTGATTATTTGTTTTGAGGTTTGTACTATTTCTGCTTGTTCTCCCCCCTCCATCGCCATCAATAAAAGTTTTTCTTCTTTGACTAAAAAGGGTCTATATTTTACTTCACCCTTTACTGTCGCCAAATTCATTGTGAATATTGGTGCTTCAATTGTCGGTAAACTCATTATATTCTCCTAATATAATATAATAATTAAAATCCTCTACTGGTATCACCAGTTGCTAAAAAATCACGTACACGATCTGTTGTCCATGAAGAAGCACCTGAAGAGACTTGTTCCCATTTTCGATATGCAAATGTAACACTAAGTCTTGCATATTCATTATTTTGTCCCCATCCTAAATTTATCGCTCCTACATTTAAAGGAAATGCTTCACTAAATCTTATTCCATAATTTGAAGAGTTATCTTCTTTATAAGTTGTTAAGAGAATATCACTCGTATAATCATTATAATATGAAGCATCAAATAAATCAGGATCAACTATATCATTTTGCCATTTATCAAAAAATTCTTTCTCTGCCCAACCCTCTGCAGTACATATAAATGTCATTGTAGTATCAATGAACATTTGACCATAACCAATTTTTCTTACGGGACCATATAGTTTATCTTCAACTGTAAGCATAGTTTTACCAGGAAGTTCTGCTTGTTCGCATAAAAAAGCAGAAAAAGAAGATCCTTCTCTTCCAGGAATAAAAACTTCATATCTATTTACTGGTGCTTGCCCACCTTTGGCGTTTAATTTGTCCCTAAAAGTGTTTATACTTAACATTAAATCATTCTCCTACTATCTCCCCAAACAACGAGTTTATTTTCTTTTTTGAATCTTTCTGTTGGCAAAAATAATGCAATTTCTTTTTCATCATCATCTACAATTACAACCCTAGATGTTATATGTTTATATAGATATCTTTTTACTGTCGGTTTAATTTGTTTAATTCTTGCAAGTCCTTCATAATTTACTGATTTTGACTGATCAATAGCATCCATTAATTTTGCTCTAAGTAATGGTGGTAGATAATGAAAATTTAAACCAAGAAAACCATTTCCATACATTTTTACACACATGATCAACGGAAATCTATCATAATACTTCATTTTCTTTTTAGTTTTTGGATCATAAAAATATGATGCTATTGCACCAGGTGCTATTGTTCCCTTACCTGATTTTTTAGCAGTTTTATAAAATTCATCTGCAGTATCTACTTCACTAAATCTGCCTCTTAATTCTGCTCTTAGGGCACCAACTTTCCTACGAAACCACTGTGATGCATTACGTGTTTTTGGTTGTCCTTCGTTTTTTCTTATTGCGTTTTTTAATTTATCTAAAAACGTTTGATTTTGTTGTGCCATAGTTATATTTAGTTAAAAAAGATGATCTTCTGTAATGATTTTGAATCTCCATTTTCTATCATTACAATACTCTGTGGCCGCTTTCCATTTTGCTTCATTTACACCAAATGTATATACTTCAGATAAATATCTTCTAGTGATTCTTTTGGGTTTTTTGGGTTGTGATAGTTGTTTTTTGGGTTTAACTTCTATAACTACACATTCTGTTAAGCCATTTTCTTTTTTTATTTTAATCCAAAAATCAGGAAAATATCTATGTATTCGTTTATCAATAGGGGATTTATAGGGCACAACTATCTCTTCACTTGACCATTCAATAACATCGGGATTGTTTTCACAATAATTCATGAACTTTTTCTCCCATAAAGAGCGGTAAGTTATTTTAGTGGGATCTCCACGATATTTTTTCAAATTTTTTATTTTGTATTTTCCTTTGTAACTCATGCTAAATATTATGTATAACAAGTAAGGAGAATAATGTCCGATGCGACAACCAGATTAAAGTCTGTAATAAATACAAGAACTGGTGTTAAAATATATAGATTTCCAGAAAATATAGGATCATCTACATTAGAACCAGAATCAAGAAAATTTTGTCTATTTCGTTTTCATAATGTAGATGAAAATGGAAATCAAGGACGTACAACTAAATGCGTTGTATTACCTTTTCCAGAAATAAATGATGCAATTAATGTGAAATATGATAATGTTGAATTTGATGTAGTTGGAGCAATTGCGGTAGGAGCCGCGGCTGGAAATATTACTGTAGACCGGTTATCTACTATTGCAAAAACAGGAGTACAGTCTTTTAATAAAAACTCTTTTTCACGAATAGCCGCAGATACAGTATTAGGTGGGACTCCTGGATTAAAAGCAGGAGTTGCAAAAGGATTAAACTCAATACAAAATCCTTATATTTCAAGTGTATTTAATAGTACAGGGTTTAGAGATTTTTCTTTTTCCTTTGTTCTTATACCGAAAAGAGACATTGAAAGTCAAAATATACAAGATATTATTACAACTTTTAAAACAGCAATGTTACCTGAAAAGAAATTAGTTAAACATGGAGAAAGAAATGCAGGACAACCTACGGGTATTTTAACAATGCCAGATAAAGTTGATGTTACTTTTTTTCCTACTACAGAAGAATATAAAAGAAATGAATCAATAATAAAGATTACAAATGCAGTTGTATCAGATTTTACGGTTGAATTTTCAGCAGGAACACAAAATCCTACTTTTTTTAAAGAAACAGATGCTCCTTTATCTGCTACATTAAGCGTGTCAGTTAAAGAAACTGAAATTTATACCAAAGAAAGACTTGTAAAAGATTATCCACAATATAGAGAGGATTTTAAAGAATAAGATGGCAATAGCTAATTTAGATAAACTATTAGGAAGTAAAAAAAGATTTGAATATCCTAAAGGTATGGGAACTATTAAAGGTTTACATCATTTTATGGTAATAAAAGAATTAAAATGGACCTCTCCTAAAAAAACAGATGATGCATTTAATGGACAAACAAATTTTGAAAATATTACTTCTGGTGATGAATCAAAAAATTTTTATGAAATAGGAAGAAATTTTGTTTTACATTTACCTCCCGGCTCATTAAAAACACAATATTCTGCTGATTATGCTGATGTAAATTTGGGTATTTTTGGAGATATATTATCTCAAAATGCAATGCAGATAACAGAAGACTTAAAAGAACACTTTACAGATTTTGCAAAAGGAGACACGGGCTTTATACAAGATACAATGAACATGTATAAAAATGTAGGAAAAGATATATGGAATAAAGTTACACCATATGTAGATAGTAAAGATTTTGGAAATGATTTTGCCAACAGAATTAAATTTAACGTAGTAACTGCTGTTGGTTCTTTAGCCCCTTCAAATGCAAAAGGAGAACAAATAGCATCTATGTCTATGCGGGCGGCAAGAAATCCATATACTTCTCTTATATTTACAGGAATAAAAAAATTACGAACACATAATTTTAATTTTGAATTTAATCCTAAAACGGCACATGAATCTAAAACTATTATGTCAATAATATTAAATTTAAAACATGGAATGTTACCAAGTTTGTCTACATTAAATTTAGGAAAAGAGAGTAAAAAAGAGATTCCAGTACAAACGGTTACAAGAAATCCACACATATCTAAAGAAAAAACTGTAACTATTAAAAATGAAATGAATTCTGCTTTTTTTACTTTTCCTTCTAATTATAGAATTCAATTTTTTAGTAAGGGCCAAGAAAATGAATATTTATTTAAAATAGGGAACTCTTTTTTAGTATCACTTAAAGCAAAATATTCTCCTAAATTTTTTGAAGAAAACGGAATGCCCCAATCAATAGGTTTACAGCTTCAATTTAAAGAAAACTTTGCTCTCGATAGATCACAAGCGGAGACTCACTAATGTCAGACTTTTTTAAAAATTATAAATCATTTTATTACAATATCGATAAAGTTAAACCTATTACAGGGAAACTTGCAACAAATATATTATCTAGAGCAAATTTAGTTAGTGGTATTTTAAAAAATGTTAGGTCGTATTATCCATATAGAATAAAGGAATACGAAAGACCAGATGTTATAGCAGAACAATATTACGGAAATAGTGATTTGGTTTTTCTAATATTTTTAGCAAATAATATTCAAGATCCATTGTATGATTGGCCACTGTTTGGAAACGAATTAACAAACTTTATTAAAGAAAAATATGGATCGGTTGATTCTGCAAGAACAGGTGTACATCATTATGAACAAATAATAAGGAGTGAAGTTAATAAAACAGCGGATACTCCTAAAGTTTTAGAAAAAGTTGTAGTTGTTAATAAAGAAACATATGATCTTCTTGATGAAACAAAAAGAAAAATAATATACAATTATGACTATGAAATTATAAAAAATAATGCAAAAAAACAAATTGTTTTAATAGAAAACATTTATACTAAACAAATTTTACAAGAGCTAAGAAGTCTTTATGCTAGTTAGCAGGATATAATATGACAGAACAAGATGTTATAGGACAGCCCGATTTTTCTAAAAAAGATTCAAAATTTAGTACTGAATCGGATTGGAAATTAACTTTTATAAATTATAGGGGAAGACAGTATACAGTTGACTCTGATGAAAATTCATCGATTTTGGGTTTTTCAATAAATGAATCTTTATTTGAAAGCAATGTTATAACTGGTGATATAAAAATACTTGATGCCGCTGGATTAGATGAAAGAATTCCTCTTATTGGACAAGAAAGAGTACGCATACAACTAAAAAATCAATTATTGGGTGGACCGGATTGGGATGCTGAATATACGATTATTAAAAGATCAACCACTATCGAAGACGGAACAGTAAAGTTTTATGTATTAGATTTTTGTTCAGATGAATTTATTGCAAATTTAAGAAATAGAGTGTCTAAATCGTATAAGTCACAGTTGGCTGGCCACATTGTTTCAGACATATATGAAAAATACATACAAGATGATGTATTTGTGAAAAACCAAAAAGTGTTACATTATGACGAAAAAGGGGATTCGGATGGAACTTTTTTTGGAATGCATTTTGTGTTTCCTACAATAAGACCTTTTAAAGCAATAGACATGGTTGTTAAAAAATCTGTTGCTTCAAATGTTGAAATGAGGCGACAAGAACAAAGTGCAAATTTCGGAAAATTTTTATTTTATGAGAATAAATTCGGTTTTTATTTCAAAGCATTATCTGATTTATTACATCCTTTAGTAACTACATCACAGGCTGAAGTTGAAGATTCGGATAATCTACAAGCACTAGAGGCCACCGGTCAAGATTTTGGGCTTCAGAATGCTCTTAGAAGGGAAAAAGGAAAAAGAATATCTTCTCCAGCCGTGACAACATCAGCAGATATTCCAGTAGCTTCTTATGTGATAAGACCAGCAGACCATATTGGTATGAAACCAGAACAGAAAGAATTTTTAGTTATTCGTTTTAAGTTACAATCTACATTTAATGTTTTAAATAATTTAATAGAAGGAATGTATTCTGGAAGATTGCTGACATATGATCCGACAACTCAAAGAATAGGTTCTATAAATCAAGCATCAGCTACTCCCTATATTGATCCTTCTTCTGATGATAATAGATTTACTAATGCTTTATATAAAGCAAATCATAAGGTAACTTATTATGAATATGATTATTACGACCAATTTTCAAATTTTAGACATATTGGTGGGGGTAAAAATCCCTTAACAAATGATAAGCATTATGGAATAGATAAAACCGAAGCATTCTATAAGTATGTGTCAACAAATTTTAATCATAACGAAAAAATGATTACAAAATTATTACAAAACGTTATGACAGATAATGATAAAGGTGCTATTTCAGTAGATAAGCAAGTAGAGAGATGGTTAATTCAAAGCTATTCTCAATCAAGACAAATGAAAAATATAATAACACAAATAACTGTTCCTGGAGATCATAATAGAGTTGTTGGGGAAATAATAAGTTTAAAATATCCTTCAAATTATTATCCAAACGAGGAACATTCTTTCTATACTGGGTTTTATTTAATAACAAAAATTTCACATACAGTATCACAGCATGGAAGTTATTTAACAACAATGGAATTAGCAAAAGACGCATTATTTTCTAGACTTGTAAAAACGTTAGGACATGGGGAAGAAGGTTCAATTTCTAGAGAATTGGATATAACAGAAGAGAATCAAGAAATCTTAGACCTAATGGATTCTGGTATAAATGTGGAGAATGTGGCATGAGTAGTTCAGATATTTTAAATGCAAATGATATAAAAGATTTTATGGGAACCGAGAGTTTTATTTGGTTCTATGGTGTTGTAGAAGACAGAAAAGATCCGCTTTTTCTTGGAAGAGTTAAAGTACGTTGTATTGGATTTCATACAGATGATAAAGATTTAATACCAACAGAAGACCTTCCTTGGGCCGATATTATTCAACCAATAACTTCTGCGGCAATATCTGGAATTGGTACTACCCCTACTGGATTAGTAGAAGGAACACATGTATTTGGTTTTTTTAGAGATGGACTAGAAGCACAAGAACCAGTTGTTTTAGGAACATCTGGGGGCATACCTGAAAATTTTTCAAATCCGGATAGAGGGTTTAATGATCCTAGATCAATTAAAGAAAGAAAAAATGCTCCCTATCCTCCTCTTTATATTGATAGATTTGTTTCGGGTATTCCTGCAAAGGTTATAGAACATTCTCAAGTAGATGAGTTATCATCTTATGAATTTGTTGGAGAAACTCCAATGAAGGGTGGTAAAATATGGTACGGAAAAAATCAAGATGAATCTAAAATTCAAGCAAGTATCTATAAACGTAAAGATACAGATAAGCCATCAGATAAACCTGAAAAAGCTAATACTGCACCGATGTTGAGATCCCAACTTTATTCTAGAAATCCAGATGAAAATAGAATGATATTTGATGGAAACGGTATTCCAGTTATGTCTTTACCATCAACAACTTTGTTGGGTTTAAATAGAATAAAGTTTGAAGGAAGAGCTAATTACGAAACTGAAGCAGAATATCCTGGACCACATTCTTCTTCTCATCCTCAATCTCAAATTGTTATGAAAGCCCATAGAATTGCAGGAAGTTTAAATGCAACTCAGGGTAATTTACACAAAGGAATTGAAAAAGCAATTGGAGAACCTTGGAGTCTTCCTCCAGACGGATTTAATCCAGAATATCCTTATAATCATGTCACATATACTGAGAGTGGGCATTTATTTGAATTAGACGATTCTCCGGGTGCTGAAAGAATCAGATTATTACATAGAACTCAAAGTTTCCTCGAATTTTTACAGGACGGTTCTAGAGTTGATAGTACTGTGGGTAAATCTTATTTTCTTGCAGATGCAGATGTTCATTCTCATATTTATGGTGATGATATAAAACATGTTAAAGGAGCGATGAATCATGTTTATAATTCTAGAGGAACAGGATCTAATAAAATGCTTTTTGCTGGTGATGGTGATGTAAATTTAGAAGTTCAAAAAGGAGATTATAATATTGATTTAAAAGATGGTGAGATGAAAATTAAAGCACGAAATCTTAAAATTATTGGAACAGCAAACGATCCAGAAGCATCAAAATTTCAATTGTTACAAATGTCACCAGAATTGGGAGACTCACAGAAAGCCTTTTCTGTTGAATCGGAAAATTTTAATACTACCACTGGAGATTTTCAATTAAATTGTGCAAATTATGATCCTGCTATTGCGGGAAATTCTACAACAAATATAGGAGCATCTTGCAAAGTAACAGTAGAAGGAAGTTCGGATGAAATAGTAACTGGTTTATTTGGAATAGGTATGAAAAAAGTATGCCGACTTAAACCAATTACTTTTGAATCTACAACTCCTGTTATGCCAATTAAGTTGCATAGTGGTCCTGGGGGATCATCATCAAAATTAGAATTGAGTTTATCTGGACTGGATGTTAGTACTACATTGGGTGATGTTAGTATAGGTGCATCTGTAGGAAAGATTGAACAGACAGCAGGAACTAATTTTGCAATTGATGCTGGTACAGAAATAGAAATTAAAAACAAAAAAGGTAATATTAAAATAGATCCTACAGGACTTATTACTGTGAAGGGAATGGGTTCTGATATTCATACTTTATTAAAAAAATTATCAATGGCATTACAAAACATGACTCATCCAACTCCTGCTGGTCCAAGTGGTCCAGCATCGAATATGAGTGAAATTATGCAGTTTGATGCAGAAATAGACAAGGTATTTCAAGCATGAGTAAAAAAGAAGAAGAAATTGTTTTAGAAGAAAAACCAATGGTTAATGGTAATATGATAGAACTTTTAGGAAGAGTTTTAACTTTTAATAATGATTATTTAAATTTTTTAAAAAAAGAATTAACCGCGAAAAAAGAACAACTAGAAGAAATGAGAAATAATGGCTGAAGCATCAGAAGATGAAGTTATTTTAAAACAAATGGAGGGCGTTGCTTTTGGTGGTTCCACAGCAGACGCCTTAAATATGTTTTTGTCAGGATTGCAAACTTTCGGTAACAATTTTTCTGCAATTAGTGATACATTAATTCAATTTTTTCAAGCAACGAAATTGTTCTTAGAATCTTTTGCTAATCCTCTTACTGCGGCTTTAATTGAAACTATTGATTCTTTGATAGAAGCACTTGAAGAATTAAATAACATGGGGTTTGGTAGTGTTGCTGTTTATCCTTGGGCACATGGACAATATCCTCAACAATTAAATACTGAAAAACTGGATGAAGCAATGCTCGGTCTTGTTGCCGCTATGCAAGGAATTGATATTGGAGATGTTCAGTTTAGTGAACGTGGATTTTTTGTACAGACAAAAAATGGAGAATCTTTACTTACTCCTGGTCAAGAAATTGCTTCTGGTGGTACTAGGGATACTTTTCAAACAAAAGATACTGTATATCAATGTTTGACTGGTGTTCGTAATTTTTTTCATCCAGAATTGTGGGCCGGATCAACAACTCCCTTTTTTCTCGATAGTCCATCTGATGCCGCTCAACGTAGATTAAGAGATGAAGAAGCAGGACGAATGGGAAGTTTTGAAGCCCTAACTTCTAGAAGAGAAGAGTCGGGAGACTATGAACAATCACTCGTTGGTCAGGCCGCAGATTGGTCAA
>Ga0066849_10000663_pt1 | contig 13886 bp, 13 predicted proteins | sample ETNtaG_9_FD_65492 | JGI IMG/M metagenome (GOLD analysis project Ga0066849, IMG submission 65492) | Marine microbial and viral communities from oxygen minimum zone, Eastern Pacific Ocean - ETNP201406SV69 | ecosystem: Environmental > Aquatic > Marine > Oceanic | place: Pacific Ocean: Eastern... | reverse complement strand
TTCGTCAGCAACATTAATTGCTTGGTGTAAATATCCTCCACCATTAAATCTCAAATCCAATATTAGATTTTCCATTCCTATGGAAATTAGCTCTCTCAATGCTTGGCTTAACTCTATATCAGTAGAATTAGAAAAGTTATTTATTTTGATATAACCAATTGAGTCTTTTAAGATGCAAAATGCAGATAAAGAGTTTATGTTAATCAAATCCCTTTGAATAGTAACTTTTTCTATGATCTTATTAGTCTTTAAAACGGATAGGGAAACATCACTCCCAATGGCTCCTTTTAATTTTTTCAGAACTTGTTTATTGGTCAAACCTGTTGAAGCAACATTTTCATTGTTTATTTCAATAATTCTATCTCTTTTTTCGATACCCATTTTAAATGAAGGTCCTTTTTTTATTACATCAACTACAGTCAATGTGTCTCTGAGTATCATGAATCGAATTCCTATACCTCCAAAATGACCAACTAAGGCTTCGTTAACTCTTTGTCTTTCGTTGGCTGGAATATAAGTAGAGTGAGGGTCTAGTTCTTTTAAGATATTTTCAATTGCTTTTTGTGAAAGGTTATTGGCATCAATTGTGTCAACATATGAGGACATTAAATGATCTAGGACAAATTCTATATTCTTCCAGTTTTTTGTGTTTGCGTGTGAAGGAACAGATTGTTGGTTAATCCCTATCCAATAGGTGATAGCTGAAAAAACACCAATGAATAGAATAGTAATAAGTAATAAGGGGTTATTCTTCTTCAATTGCAAATGGGTTTAGTTGCTGGATCTCTACACCGGCTTTTCTAAGGAATCTAATGCCAGAATCATCTTTGTATTCGTTGATATAAACAATTTTCTCAATTCCAGATTGATGAATTAGCTTGGCACATTCTCTACAGGGAGATAGAGTTAAATAAAGAACAGCACCTTCACAGCTATTGGTGCTTTTAGCAACTTTAAGAATGGCATTTGCCTCTGCATGCAATACATACCACTTAGTGTATCCCTCTTCATCTTCACAATGATTGTCAAATCCAGTTGGAGTGCCGTTAAAGCCATCGGAAATTATCATTCCGTTTTTAACAATTATAGCCCCAACTTTCTTACGGTCACACTTGGATAATAATCCCCATTCGTTAGCCATCTTTAGGTAGGCAAGGTCATATTTTAGTTGTTTTCCTATAATGGAGAGTTTTTGAAGAAATTGTACCGAAGGTGGGAATCGAACCCACACGCCCGAAGGCACACGAGTTTGAGTCGTGCGCGTCTACCAGTTCCGCCACTTCGGCAAGCAGGCTGCGAATTTAACAGCTATTTTTCTTCTAGCAAAATTTATTTCAAATAAGGTTGCAATAAGCAATATTAATTTCTTATTTATTACATTTATTAGCTTCGAATAATTAATAACAATGAAAAATTGGGGTGTTTTTATTGGTTTAGTTTTCTTTAATGTAATAAGTTACTCTCAGATAACTATGGCCTTAATGAAGGAGCTTGTAGTGCAAGATGGAGTGCATTACTTAAAGGGGGTGGAATTTTCCGGAACAGGATTTAAAAAAAATGAAAAAGGAAAATTTATTACTGAAGAGCCTTTTAAAAAGGGTCTTTTACACGGAAAACGAGTAAATTATAATACTAGTGGATCTCCAATTGCTAGAGAGAAATTCAAAAAAGGCAAGGGGATTTATCGATCCTACCATAGTAATAATAGATTAAAAAGTATAGGGTTAATTGATAAAGGGGTGAAATATGGAGAATGGATTTATTACGACAGGAAAGGCGGTTTAAAAGCAAAAGAATTGTGGAGTGAGGAAATTCCTGGTCAATTGGAATGGGAGAAATATTACAATAAAAAAGGGGTGATTGAAAGTGAAATGTATTACAAATCTGGATTGCTAAGCAAGGAAGTTTATTACGATGAGTCAGGTAATGTGTTTAAAACCAATAAAAATTGATAAATAAACAATAAAATCATTTACATTTGCACCCCAAATGGCTCATCGAGTAAAAATATTATCCTGTTCTGCGACCAATAAATTAGCAAATGCTATAGCAAAAAGCTACGGTCAATCTCTTGCAGAAGTAGAAGTTCAGAAGTTTAGTGATGGAGAGTTTGGGGTTTCTATAAAAGAAACGGTCAGAGGGTGCGATGTCTTCATTATACAAAGCACATTACCCCCACAAGAGAATTTAATGGAAATGCTATTGATGATTGATGCTGCTAAACGCGCATCGGCACACAAAATTATAGCTGTTATTCCTTATTTTGGATGGGCAAGACAAGATAGAAAAGACCAACCTAGGGTAGCCATTGGAGCAAAATTGGTAGCAAATATGTTTGTTACAGCAGGAGTTGATAGGGTGATGACCATGGATTTACACGCGGATCAAATCCAAGGATTTTTTGAAGTTCCTGTAGATCATTTATATGCATCAACCTTATTCGCCCCTTATTTGAAAACAAAAGATCTTAGTAATTTAACTATAGCAGCACCAGATGCAGGAGGTTCTAAAAGAGCAAATGCGTATGCTAAGTTTTTGGATGTAGATTTAGCTTTATGTTACAAACAACGTAAAAAAGCAAATGAGATTGAGAATATGACTATTATTGGGGATGTTAAAGGGAAGGATGTTGTTATAATAGATGATATGATAGATACAGCCGGAACGCTCACAAAGTCAGCTCAATTATTTATTGAAAACGGAGCTAAAACAGTATCTGCGTGCTGTACGCATCCAATACTTTCTGGTCCCGCACACGAAAGAATTGAAAAGAGTGTATTAACGGAGTTAGTTGTAACTAATACAATTGGATTAGAAAACACAAACTCAAAAATTAAAGTATTATCTGTTGCTGACTTATTTGCAGAAGTAATGAAGCAACATGTTAATTATAAATCAATAAGCAAGCATTTTTTGTTTGCAAATTAATAACCAAAACAAATAACAAATATGAAAACAGTATCGTTGAGCGGTTCTCCAAGAGAGAACGTAGGGAAAAAAGGTGCTGCTAGCCTTAGAACTGAAGGAAAAGTACCTGCAGTAATTTATGGAGGCAAAGAGCAAGTCCATTTTTCAATTGCTGAAAATGAAGCAAAAAAGTTAGTATTTACACCTAATGTGTATTTAATTGAGGTTGAAGTAGACGGGAAACCTATAAAAGCTATTTTACAAGAAACACAGTTACATCCAGTTACGGATAGAATTTTACATCTTGATTTTCTTGAAGTTTCAGATGATCAGCCATTTAAAATAAAATTACCGGTTCGCTTAGAAGGTTTTTCTAGAGGAGTTCGAAACGGTGGTACGTTAAGACAGAATTTCAGAAAACTAAAAGTTTTTGGTCTTGCTAAAGACATGCCTGAAGCTATTTCTATTGATATTACTCCAATTAGAATTGGTCAAAAAAGAAGAGTTTCTGATTTGTCAATTTCAGGGCTTAAATTTTTAGACCCATTAAATGCAGTGGTTGTTGGAGTACAAACAGCAAGAGCAGCTATTGAAGACGAGGAGGAAGAAGAAGAAGCTGAAGGTGCTGAAGGTGCTGAAGGTGCTGAAGGTGCTGAAGGTGCTGAAGGTGCTGAAGGAGAAGCTGCAGCGGCAGAAGAGGCTAAAGCTAGTAAATAACAAATAACTTAAACCCATCATGAAGTTTCTCATTGTTGGTTTAGGTAATCCTGGTGTTAAATACGAAAACACTAGACATAATATAGGATTTAAGGCATTGGACCATGTTGCAAAACAGGCTAATGCCTTTTTTAGTCCTGCTCGTTACGGGGATACTACTAGTTTCAAATACAAGGGCAAAACAATTATTCTATTAAAGCCTAGTACATTTATGAATTTAAGTGGAAATGCTTTGAAATATTGGTTGATTAAGGAAAAGATATCACTGCATAACTGTTTAGTGGTAACAGACGATATTAATCTACCTATTGGCTCTGTACGTATGAAGAAAAAAGGATCTGATGGTGGACACAATGGGCTGAGAAATATTCAGGATACTGTGTTGACAGTAAATTACCCTAGGCTAAGAGTTGGGGTTGGAAATTCTTTTTCAAAAGGAAAACAAATTGACCATGTTTTAGGAGAATGGGAGCAAGAAGAGGTGAAGGTGCTTTCTAAAAGGTATGATCAAATTGAAAGTATGATTTTAAGTTTTTGTTTTGCAGGGATAGATAATACAATGAATATGTATAATAATAAAAAAGCAGAATAATCTCGTTGGATTATTAACTTAAAACAGTCCGTGTAGCTCTGCATCAATACTTGAGATAATTTTCCCAAGATCCTCTTGATTTTCATTGTAAGAATTGTCATCAACATCTATGATGAGTATTTTCCCTCTATCATAGGTAGATATCCAAGCTTCGTATCTTTCGTTTAACCTTTTCAGGTAATCAAGACGTATGCTTTCTTCATAATCTCTACCCCTTTTCTGAATATTCTGAACTAATTTAGAAACAGACGCTCTAAGATATATTAGCAGATCTGGTGCGGAAATAAAGGATTCCAGTAAGTTAAATAGACTGAAATAATTTTCAAAATCTCTTGTAGTCATAAGCCCCATTGAATGAAGGTTGGGGGCAAATATGAAAGCATCTTCGTAAATCGTTCTGTCCTGAATGACTGTTTTAGTATTTTTTCTAATCTCTTGGATTTGAGTGAAGCGACTATTTAGGTAATATATTTGTAGATTAAAAGACCATCGTTGCATTTCATCGTAAAAGTCCATTAAATAAGGATTGTCGTCAACGTCTTCAAAATGAGTATCCCAATTGTAATGTTTAGCAAGAAGTCCTGTTAATGTGGTTTTGCCTGCTCCGATATTTCCTGCTATTGCTATATGCATAGGTCTAAAATTTAGATGAATCTAAAGTAGAAAATTAGGGGCTAAAAAATTAAAATGTTAATAACTTTTGCCAATTATTTTTAATGTATTTCAATGAAGTCTAAGTGTTTCTTGTCTTTTAATAAGCCAATAATATATTCAGAATTTCCCCTTATAAATTGGTATTTATTCGTTTGAAAAATGGTATCTGTGTAGAAGTTCATTATTTCATGTGCCTTAAGAAATTCATTGTCAAAACAATATATGACTCCTTCATTTTCTATGAAACCATTAGTAGCTTTAATTTTCAATATCTTAAGTAGTGCCCCAAATTGATCTAAAACAAAAACTTCTTCGTTTGTCACCGCATAAAGCAGTTTATTTTTTTCGTAAAGAGCTATAACTGGACTGGTTATATCGGGTAGAATTACCGCAAGATTACCGCTTCTATAAGTGACAGCAGCATTCGCATTTATTTTTAATATTTCATTTACATCTACATCAAAAAGCCATATTCCATTATCGAAATTACTATTTGCAACACTATTTGCTTGATAAAGCCCGATTTCATTTAAAGAGATAATTTGTTTTTGTTGACTAAGCGTATTATCTAGTACTGCAATCACACCTTGGTCCTTGTAAAACAAAAGAGGTCTTAAGGGGTTTGAAACATCTAGTTGAGCTATGTCTCCTAATAATTTATTGCTATAACGATAAATTTCTTTGCCTGACAGGTCCCTTTTTACAAGAGCATCCCCTTTTACTTGGTATAAGAAGCCATGTATGTCTAATTGTATATCATCAAACCCATTTTCAATAAAGAGTTGGTTTTTAATATTTGGTTGACCATAAATTGAAGTCAAAAAAAAGTAAAAGAATATAAATTTAATAAGCTTCATTTATCGCTAGTATTTCATTAACGTATTTAGTTGAATTATTTATTCTTGGGACTTTGTGTTGCCCTCCTAATTTACCTCTTTTTTCCATCCATTTGTAAAAGGTTCCTTTTTTGACATCAGCTATTTCTGGTTTTCCAATTGGGCTATTGTTTTTCCTTTTAGCACAATAATCAATGTTTATTTTCTTTAATTCATTATCAATAAATTGAATGAATTGCAGATTGTCAATTGGTTTTTGAACAAACTCAAACAACCATAAATGGTGACCAATTGTCCTTTTGTTTGGTTGAATGACGGGACTCAAAGTGAACTCCCCAATTTTTGCATTTAATTTTTTCGCTGCAATATTTACAGCATGTTCCACATGATAAATCATTAACTCTTCACCAAATGTGTTCATGAATTGGTTTGTTCTTCCAAAAACTTTTATTTTAAATGGCTTTTTTTCGGTGAATATAACCGTATCCTCTAGGCGATATCTCCATAGTCCACCATTAGTTGAAATTACTATTTCGTAGGGAGTATGTAGTTGAACATCTTCCAATGATAAAGTTGGTGGCTGTTCATGAAACCAATATTTTTTTTCTATAAATTCATAATAAATTCCATAATCTAACATTAGAAGCATATCGTCCGAATTATTCTCGGATTGTAGTCCGAAAAAACCTTCGGTAGCATTATAGTTTTGGTAAAAATTAAGTTGTTTACCCGCTATGGTTTTGAAATTGCTTTCGTATGGGGACAAATCTACCCCTCCGTGTAAAAAGAGCTCTAGGTTTGGCCAAATTTCGTGGATGTTTTCCAAGTTGTATTTTTGAATAATTACATTTAATATTAAATACACCCATGAAGGGACTCCTGCAATTAAGTGAACATCGTCATTAGCGGAATGTTTAACAATATGATTTAATTTTTGCTCCCATTTTTCAGAAAGCACTTTTTTAATCCCTTTTGGAGACCTTCGCCACTCGCACCACCACGGTAAATGTTGCATTATTATTGCAGATAAATCACCGACAACCGTTTTTTTGTTTCCAATAAATGTAGAAGAGCTTCCACCAGCTATTAAATGTTTTCCTTGAAATAGTTGAGTGTTGGGATTTTCATGATAGTAAATTGATAACAAGTCTTTTCCCCCTTTATAATGACAGTCTTTTAAAGAATCTTTGGTGATTGGAATATGCTTAACTGAATTGCTAGTAGTCCCAGATGATTGTGCAAACCACTTAACTTGACCAGGCCACAAAATATTGGGCTCCCCATTTTTCATTAATTTAATAAATGGCTTTAAGTCATCGTATTTATTAAGGGGGACGTTTTCCTTGAATTGGTTTGAGTTGGAAATAGTATTGAAACCGTAATTTATTCCAAATTGAACTTGTGAAGCCTTATTAAGTAGAGTTGTTAATGTTTTTTCTTGAACAGAAAAAGGGTCATCAATAAAAGTCTCAATTTCTAGAATTCTCTTTTCTAAATACCAAGAGAAGAAACTGTTGATAGGTTTGCCAATCGAAGGAATCATTAGAGCCTAATCACCCGAAGAAGACAAGACCAATAACTATAAGTAATGCAATTGAAACATATACATAACCGATAATTTCAGTACTGCCGTGAAAATTTTTATCAGAAGACATATTTTTATTTTTTACAAATATAAAATCAAATTAATAAAATCGAGGACTTATTGAATTTTAATTTCAAAAGGAAACAAAGCTTGATAACGATCTTGGATAACGGATTGATTAACAGATCTGTTGAATTGATGATTTATTTTCTCTAAATAATCCAGCACTTCATTTTCACTTTTAGTTTCAAAATCAAAAGAGGCTAGAATTTCCATTAACTCGTCATTTTTCCTTTTAGGAAGCTCTAAAATTTCAATATCATCATTATTAATGTTCACGCTATTAGCTGCATAATTAATGGCATCTTGTAAATTTCCGATTTCATCTACAAGCTCTAGGTCTAAAGCTTCTTTGCCAGACCATACTCGGCCTCTTGCAACTTCATTTACGTCACTTTTCTTTAGACCGTCTCTACCTTCAGCAACTTTAGTAATGAAGGTTTCGTAAATCTCATTAACTCCTTTTTGATAAATTGAAAGTTCTTTTTCATCTAATGGGGTAAATGGTGTTAATGCGGCATGTTCGTTAGTTTCTACACGGTCTACTGTAATTCCAATTTTCGTATCTAGCATGCGGCCAAAATTTGGGATCATTCCAAAAACGCCAATAGATCCAGTTATAGTGTTAGGCTCGGCAAAAATTTTCTCAGCCCCACAGGAAATATAATAGCCCCCAGATGCTGCAACATCACCCATTGATACAACAACCGGTTTTTCTTTTTTTGTCATTTCAATTGCTCGCCAAATAACATCGGATGCTAGAGCACTTCCACCGGGTGAGTTAACTCTTAAAACTACAGCTTTTATAGAACTATCGTTTTTTGCTTTATTGATAGCGTTAACTATAGTTTGGGAACCCATGCTTCCATCTTTACTTTTTCCACTTATTATACCACCAATAGCATATACAACAGCAATATTCCCTTTGTTTTCCACTCCCATGTCAAAATTCAGGTTTTTATTTGCATTAAAGTATTTTTTAAATGAGATAGATTGGAGGCTTTTATCACTTTCTATTCCCATAAGCCCTCTGGTTATAGAATCTAACTCATCTTCATATATTAATGCATCTACTAAATTATGAGTCAAACATCCTTTAGCATTGTAGCTATATACAGAATCGGCAATTTCATTCAGATTTTCCAGTGAAGTATTCCTAGAATCTTTAATGTTATGGGTCATGTTTTTCCAGACATCATCCAAAAGTTTTTTAATTTGAAGTCTGTTATCATCACTCATTTTTTCATACATATATGGTTCCACTGCACTTTTGTAAATATTCCCTTCTCCCCTAATGACCTGTACATCTATAGCGAATTTGTCTAGCGCTTTTTTAAAGAACATCATTTCAGAACCTAATCCTCTAAAGTCGACCATCCCTTCTGGATATAGATAGACTTGGTCAGCAACACTATTAAGATAAAAGGCACCTAGTGAATAAGCTTCTGCATAAGCGATGATGAATTTCCCGGAGGATTTAAAATCTTGCAAACTTCTTCTTAGTTCATCGATTGAGGCTAGCCCCATATTTACGTTATCTACTTTTAGTAATATTCCTTTAATTTTAGAGTCATTTTTTGCTTTTTCTAAAGTTTTTTTCACTTCGTGAATGCCATAGCTTTTTTCGATTGGATTATTAAAGTCATTGGTGGTTTCAATTCCACTTCTCTCATTTATTTTAAAATCTAAGTTTAGTTCTAAATAAGAATTTTCTTTCACAGTAATTTCGTTGTCTTTTAAGAAGGCACTGCTTATTGTGATAATAAATAGATTAATGAAAAGAACGGCAACTACACTTAAAACGATATAAGCCAGCATTGATGCCCAAAAAGATCTCCAAAATGGTCTCATGATAAATTGATTTTTTAGTTTTGATAAAAGTATAAATAAATAAGCACTTAAAATTAGGATTTGATTAACAATAAAAAAAATCCTGTGGTAATCTCTTTAGGGACAAACATTGGACATAGACTTGAAAATTTACAAAAAGCCATTCGCCTTGTAGAAGAAGTTTCCGTGGTGTTGAAAAAATCAAATGTTTATATAACGCCTCCTTGGGGTTATTCTTCCACTAACTTTTTTTTGAATATGGGGGTGATTATTGAAACTAATTTTTCGCCAGAATTACTTCTTAAGGAATTAAAATCAATTGAATTAAAAATGGGGAGGGTAAAAAGCAAAAAAAATGAATATGTCGATAGATTAATCGATTTAGATATACTTTTTTACAATGATTTAGAGATGAATTCAAAAGATTTGAAAATTCCTCACCCAAAAATAGCAGAAAGAAAATTTTCTATTGTAGTTTTAAAGGATCTTTATGGAGAGTCAGAATTGCCAATTTTAGGCAAAACAGCAGATGATTTATTAATAGAAACGAAGGATATAAGCACTTTAAAATTGTATAAAAATCAGATATAAACACATAGCTATAGAAGGTAATATTGGAGCTGGGAAAACGACATTGTCAAAGTTTTTGGCAAATAAGTTCAGTGGTTCATTATTGTTAGAAGAGTTTAGTGAAAACAAATTCCTAAAAGCTTTCTACGAAAAGGGAGCGTTTGCAATTCATGCTGAAATACAGTTTTTATTAGATAGGAGTAAACAGCTCACAGAATTTTTTGAATTAAACCATCAATTTATCATTTCCGATTATTTTCCTGGGAAAAGTTTGATTTTTTCAGAAATGAATCTTAATGCTCTTGAATTTCAAATGGTAAAATCGTTGCACCAGCATCTTTTTGTAGGTGTTCCAAAACCTGAGCTTTTGATTTTCTTAGATAGGAGCATTGAATCTCTTTATCAGAATATTAAATTAAGAAATAGACCATACGAACAGAATATGGACCTTGAATATTTAAAAAAAGTTCACAATAGCTACGAAATTTGGTTAGCCAAGTTGGACCTGCCAATTGTAAGAATAGATGCGGACTCTATTGATCTTCGATCCCCCCAGCTGTTGGTGGAAAAGTTCGATCAATTATTTCAATTAGATTTCCCTAAAAAGCAGCGAAAAGTTCGTTTAGTGAATACCTAGACTTTACTTGTTAACATATATGGGTGTTTATTTTACTTAATAATCCTTTTTATTTATGAAATAAAGCGCTTATACTTGCACGAAATTTAAAAAGCAGAAAAAAAAATATTCTTATGAAAACCATGAATATCAATAAATTAAGTCTAATTACATATACGTTTCTTTTAGCGTTATTTTCAAGTTGTGCAATGATTGAAGAGCTAGAGTACAATGTAGTACAAAATCCTCTTCAAATGCACGGTGGAGATGTTAACCTACAGATCAACGGAAAGTTCGTTGAGAAAGGATTAAATGCGAAAGCTGTAGCGGAGATAACTCCAATTTTATTTTGCGCTGACGGTAATGAGGTCCCTTTTCAAACGGAGATTTATCAAGGAACAAAAGCAGCTGGTAATGGTAAAGTAGTCCCTAAAGAGGGGATGTCTTTTTCTTACTCTAGCACTATTCCTTATCAAAAATGTATGGCAGAAGGTGAAGTAAAAGTAAGGATCCTTGTTAAAATGGGAAAGAAAGAGGAAGAGATTATTACTGAGAAAATTGCAGATGGAACTATAATAACACCTCTATTAATTGATTTAGATGATCATGTAATTGCATCTAAAGAGTGTAATTTTAAGCGAGTAAATTCTTATACGAAAACAGCTACTATTAATTTCTCTAAAGGAAAGTACAACGTTGCTTCAAAAGAAACTAGAGACACTGACATCAAAGAGATGTTTGATTTCATTACAGCTTCAATGGAGGAAGGTTCTAGAGTTGAGGTAAAGTCTGTTGAGATATCGTCTTTCGCATCGCCAGAAGGGGAGATTGACTTAAATGCAAACTTAGCTCAAGATAGAGGTAATAGCGCAATGAAATTCATTATGTCTAAAGCAAAAAGAATGAAATTCGACCTTGCAAAAGAAGAAGCATTCTATACTATAACTCCTAAAGGAGAAGATTGGGATGGTTTTAAAACTGAAGTTTCAAAAACGGCTCATGAAGACAAAGAGCTTATCTTGAGAGTTTTACAAATGACATCAGACTTAAACAAGAGAGAACAAGAAATAAGAAATATGGCTAAAACTTATAGGTTCTTAGAAAAAGAAGTATTACCACAACTTAGAAGGGCTACAATTACAGTTAATTACGATCAAGTTGGATATAGTGACGAAGAACTTAAGTCTCTTGCGGCTACTAACCCTGACACATTAACGGTAGAAGAAATATTTCAAGCTTGTCTTAATGAAGAGGACTTGAACACAAAATTGAGAAATTATAAAGAAGCTGTAAGAATGTACCCTAATGATTGGAGAGTCACTAACAATACAGGTTGTGTTTTATACATGATGGGAGATATTGATGGTGCAGGACAGTTATTTGAGAAAGCCCTTTCAATTACAGACAATGGGACTGTAACAAATAATGTTGCTGCTGTAAAACACAGACAATCAGGGAAGTCTTCAGACGATATTAAATCTTATTTTGAATCTTCAAATACTACTGAGTCTAAATACAATCTTGGTTTGATTAGAATTGAGGAAGGTAAGTATGAGGAAGCAATAACTGGTATGGGAGAGACAAAATCTTATAATGTTGCACTTGCTAATTTATTGGCTGAGCATTACGATGTTGCTGGTGATATAATAGATGATATAGCTTCTAGTGAAGCAAATGCAGCATATTTAAAAGCAATTCTTGGAGCAAGGACTGGAAATGTTGAAATGCTAGCTGAGAATTTGAAAGCAGCTTTTGAAAAAGATCCGAGTTTGAAAGCAAAAGCTAAAAAAGACAGAGAGTTTATTAAGTATTTTGAAAACGCAGATTTTCTTGCTACTTTTTAAATAGTACTTATAAAAGATATATAGAACAAAAAGGGTGAGTAGTCACCCTTTTTTTATTTGCCTTTTTCAAGTTGAATTTTCTTTTCAGCACCTAAAGGGAAAGACTTCACAATTATCATTGTGTTTTCAAAAAACTGTTCCAGTTGTTTTTCCACAAAAACAGCTTCATGCTTTTCTCGAAATTTACCAGCATATAAGTAAATATTTGGGGCAATATACTCGTCATACAAGGTTTCTTCAGGGAAATTCTCTATAAACTTCTTTCTTATTTCTTTGATTTTCTGGGTCTCTTGTGAGACAATAAGCTGAATAGAGTAACCGGGATATTTTCCATTTTCAGCTAAGAATTTATTTAGAGAATCTAAGCGGAAATCTTTATTGTAAACCACAAACCCTTTTTTTGCTATGTAATTTAATTCAACTGAGCTATCAATTTTCACTTCATCTTTTACACTGTCTATTTTCAAGAATGAATCAATTTTTTTTGCGCTATCAATTTTGTTTTTCTCAGGATATAATGTCCAATCATCCTGTCCGTAAGATTGAAGGCAACTAAAACATAAAAAAATTATGGTGGTTCTTTTCATTTGAACAAAATTAATATTAAATAAATCAACTATAATCATGCCAAGGTAGATTTCTGTGATTTTATATCGTTTTTGTCTATTTTGAAGTGTTATTTTTAGACTATATTTATTTAGAAAGATTCTAAATTAAGATAATTCTATGACAATTGTTCGAACAAAGGGGTAGAATTTGTGACTAGATATTACATTTGTCCTGCTTATAGCACTTCAAATTAATTAGTTTAAAATGAATATTAAATTCAACAAGCTTTTAGCTAATCTTCTTACCACAACTCTTTTTATTGCATTTTCATTTGCTGCCTATTCTCAACCAGACGGAGAAAAGATATTTAAGGCGAATTGTGCTTCATGCCATAATCCAATTAAAAATGCTACAGGACCAAAAATGCAAGGTGTTCTGCAAAAATGGATTGATGCAGGTGAGGAAGATTTAATTTACGAGTGGGTCAAGAACCCATCGGGACTTTATAATAGTGGTGAATCTAAATTAGCAAAAGCTATTTGGGATTGGTCGCCTACAGCGATGACGCCACAAGGTCATTTGTCAAAAGAGGACGTTGAAGCTATTTTCACATATGTAGATAGTTATGCTCCACCTGTTGCTGCCAGCGATACAGATATGGCAGGAAATGCTGAGAAAAACGATGAAGGTTCCAATACATATTGGTGGTGGATTATTTCAGCAATATTAATCTTTGTGTTATTTGCAATTTCTGGTGTTAGAAGAGAACTTTCAGTTGCTATAGCAGTTAAAGAAGGTGAAGAAGTAGATTCTAAACGAACATACGCTGTAAGTGCGAAAGAATGGGTTTTAAGAAATTGGTTTGCAACAGTGTTGTTAATAATTACCGTTTCTTTGGTTTCTGGGGTTGAATTATTTGGGAGATTATACGAAGTAGGAATTTACCAAGATTATGAACCATCTCAACCAATTGCATATTCACATAAATTGCATGCTGGTAAAATGGGGATAGATTGCAAGTATTGCCATCACTCTGCTGAGAAATCTAAACATGCTGGTATTCCATCAATTAATGTATGCATGAATTGTCACGCTACGGTTGATGAAGGAGCACAATATGGTGCAG
>Ga0066849_10000660_pt1 | contig 13901 bp, 15 predicted proteins | sample ETNtaG_9_FD_65492 | JGI IMG/M metagenome (GOLD analysis project Ga0066849, IMG submission 65492) | Marine microbial and viral communities from oxygen minimum zone, Eastern Pacific Ocean - ETNP201406SV69 | ecosystem: Environmental > Aquatic > Marine > Oceanic | place: Pacific Ocean: Eastern... | reverse complement strand
TAAATTCTAATATCTAACTGCTTACTTATTGATTCATCAACTATTCCAACATTAGGGTTTGGAAGTCCTAGTAATTGCCATCTCATTGTATTTAAAGATGCATGTGCCCTTTCAACCTGTCCATTCGTAAACGCAACCATACAACTATCGCCGCAGTAATCCATATAAATCTTTACGATTTCCCTTTCTGAAGGAATACACATACTCCAGCTTGTGTCTGGGCAACCTGCCTGTGGGTATGTTGGTCCATCCTGCAAGCCAGTGTCCCAAACTAAATCATCATTACAACCCCATCCATTTCCCCATGGATGTCTTAAATCTAACCAATGTCCAATTTCATGAACAAGAACTCTTCCACCTGAATAGTCAGGTCCATAAGTCCATGGATACATTTGATTTCCTGTTACTGCATAATCTATAACATTCCCATCTGTGTTCTTAGCTCCTCCTGGGAATTGTGAATATCCTAAGAGACCTGAATATAGATCGCATACCCAAATGTTCATGAACTTAGTTGTAAGCCAAGCATCTTTACCACCTAAACTATCGAATTTTACTGCGTCATTTCCATATGAAAATCCTAATTCTTCGGTATATGTTCTTGTGATTCCAGTGGTTGGGTTTCCATTAGGATCCAGTGCGGCTAATTCAAAAGTTATTCCCATGTTTCCTGGTAATAACTTTAAAGTATCTGTCAAAATAGCAGTATCTGTGTTTAATAGATTAAAGTCTCTGTTTATTACTTCTAATTGTCTATGGAGAATACTATCATGTAAGTTCTCGACAGTATCATGCCAAACAACATGAAAAACTACAGGGATTGTAAATGTTTGTAGAAGCGGTTCATCTGTTTTTCTTAACCTATTATTAATTATCCAATTCTGCATATTCTCTTCTATTAATTCATATGTGTTTGGATTAGCATCCATAAACGCTTTATTGTGTTCATCGGCACCGCATATCTGTTGTTGTGCAGATACTAAAAAAGGAATCATGCACAAAAATAACAATAGTCTCTTCATTATCTTACTTTATTTTTAGGAATTAGCATATGGATGACGGACATCTAATGCTCCTCCTGCTAATTTCTTAGCAACTTTATCAACTTGATCTGGTTCAATTTTTGGCATATCTGCCCTAGGTGGAGCTCCGGCTGGAGGACCAATCTTTTGTAAAAGGTTTAACGAAGCTTGGATAGCACCATCTCCCTTTTCCTCAAACCATGCAATCGCCTTATCTCTATTATAAAATTGTGGATTCATGTTTTCTCCATCATATACACAATCTTTAACATCCTGTAACGTTGCCTTAAATATATTAACATCTCCTCCTTTTGGTGGAAGACCTCTTTTATTTCCTAATGCGTCTCCAGCTTGTCTAAGAACTGGAACAAGATCACCGATTCTAAGTTCTGCTTTAACTCCTCCTACCCTTGCTTTAGGGTTATTAAAAATAGTAGCTGCCCATCTATGATGGCCATCAAGGATTCTATTATCTAATGAAATTACTGCACCTAAATCACCTCCTTCAACTCCTCCAATTGCCATACCTAGTGCCTTTCCTAAATAAACCGCATCTTGTGATGGCTTAAGTCTATTTGCTTGAATTTTTACTGGTTTAGTATTTACAGCATCATCGGTTGTACTCCCATCTTTATATCCTTTCTTAAAAAAACCTGCGTCTTTCCAAAATGGGTTTTTAAATTTATTAGGATCTATTTCTTGTGTAGGGAGTTCTTCATTAATTACTCCTAATTCTAATGCCTCATCCACTATATTTTTCTGTTCAGATAAAAACTTTAATTTGGTTTTATTATCACCATGCCTTTTAATAAGTGATCCAATGTAGTTTCTGAATAGTTGAAAGTTTTGTAGAATATCTCCTCTGGTTGGTAGTATTTGGTTATCGCTCCCATTCTCACCTTTAACAGCTTTAACGCCATCGATAATCGTAGAATCTAGCTTTTTAAGATAATCTTTAAGAGTTAACATCTTAGCCTCATTAACTGATTCTGGAAGTGGTTTTGGATCTTCATACCTTAATTTCTTATACAATTGAATTGACAAAATATAATCAGCCGCAAAATCTTTTAGTTCCTTTTCACTACCAAATCTTCTACCACCTGCATCTATGTCATGTCCTTTCCAGTATAAATTATAATTGGCTCCTCTACTGTCTTCTTTAGTTTTAAGATAAACTATTTCGTCATTACCAACATATTTGTCTGGCATTTTACCTTCATCTAATGATTCTCCAATGCTCCATTTTGCATATCTATCGCTTACTATGATTTGATCAGCTTTTATAGTATCTGTGTAATATGGCTTAGATGCTCCTGTATACCCTTTTTGATGTTTTACTTCTAATTCACTAGAAGCTGGGTCTTTTTTATTATGTTTAATATCTTCTATCCTACCGGTGATGGCTTTGCCTTTTAACCTAAACGTTATTGTAGAACCTACTCTATAATGGTCTCCTCCATTAACAAGTTCTTCATTAACTGATTCTTTAACATGAATTGTAAGACCTCCTCCATTATTAGGAACAATATGCCATTTTTTCTTATTCTTTTGAACTACTCTCATAATATCCTCTCTCCAGTCATCTTTCATACTAAAAAGGGTTCCATCTGGGTTATAACCATTTGGGTCAATTATTATTCTTGAGCCTTCTTCTTTATAATCAAATGGAAAAACTTCAAATTCTTTGTTAAATATTTTTGTTAATTCTTTAGTATTTTTGCTTTCATTAACTGATTCTCTAACTGGTTTAACATCTTTTGCGTCAACTTCAATATATTCATCATTCCATTCAATATGTAATTTTCTTTTTGAAGAAATAACTTGCATAACTTCTGATTTTACCCATTTACTACCGTTTCCTTTATATAAAACATAGTCACCCTTTTTAACTGAAGTTTTTTCAGTAACTACTGATTCAACGGCTTCATCTAAAACTTTACCACCTTTATCGTGTTTTTTAAGTAATTTAATAATCTTCTTTTCTTCAGCCGAATTCTTAGCAGGTATTTCTAAAATATAATCACCGACGTATGCTCCTTTTTCTTTATGATAAAAATGATCTGCCTGGTACCCTTCCTTTCCCATCATGACTTGAAGATATTTATATCCTCCACTATGTTCAGGTTTCCATTTTACAACATCTTTACCTTCCCATCCTTTTGCTTCATTAATGAAACTTTCTAATGTTTTTAAATTTTTCATAAATTATTTAGATTTTTAATAAATTATATATCAGTGTTTTATACAATTATGTTGCTGTATTTTATACATATTTAGTTTAGGGTTATAGGGAGATGGGATATCCATAAATCTATTCCACATTCGATATGCCCATTCTTCTGCGCTTTGTTCCCAAGGTCTTTCTTCCCATGGTAAATTTTCCTTAATAACTGTATCTTCCCACATCATAGGAAATTGTCTAAGTCTTCCTTCATACATATCTATTACATGTCCAATTTCATGAAATATAGTCCAGAGCCTTTCACTGGGTTCATTCACACCAGCGTTGATCGAAACTAAATATAAATATCTGTTATATTGCCATGTGATTCCTTGGAAAGCAGGATGTAAAGGTTCCATGCTATTAAACATTACTACAACGTTTGTATCGTCAATATATTCATTTAATCCCATGAACGCATAAAAACATTCTGGCTCAGATCCAGTAGGATGGCATAATATTTTCTGTGCATTTGTAGAAGTGAATGAACATAGAAATAATAATAAAATAAATATATTTTTCATATTATTATATTTATCTATGAAACCTTGTCGTAAACTTCAGTTAATCTCTGTGCTATTAATTTTGTAATTTTATAAGGATTAGCATTACTAGCAGGTCGCCTGTCTTCTAAATAACCTTTCCAATCGTTTTTAGCAACTGCAATAGGAATTCTAATGCTTGCTCCTCTATCACTGATACCATAACTAAATTTACTAATATGTTGAGTTTCGAAATCTCCAGATAATCTTAAATCATTATCACTTCCATAGTTTTCAATGTGTTCCATATGGTTTTTTTCAAAACACTTCATTAAATTAATAATATATTGCTTTCCTAAATCACCAGTTCTTAATTCAGTATTTGAGAAATTAACATGCATCCCTGAACCGTTTGCGTCGTATCCAGAATCTGAAGTAATTGGTTTTGGGTGAATATTCACCTCAACTTCATATAATTCACATAACCTATATAAAATATATCTACTTAACCATAAATCATCACCTGCGGTCTTATTTCCTTTAGCGAATAATTGATATTCTAACTGGCCTTTCATTACCTCCATGTTAACTCCTGTGATATTCAATCCAGCTTCTAAGCATAGTTCCATGTGCTCATCGGCTATATTTCTACCGGCAACGTTTTTATGACCTACTCCGCAATAAAAATCACCTTGTTCTCTGAGATCTTCTAATGAATCAACGCCTAATGGCAACCCGTTTTTACCATATATAAAATATTCTTGTTCAAACCCATACCAATTATCAGTGGAATCGGAATCGATCAATGCTCTATAATTTGTAACATGGGGCTTTTCATCTGCACCATATACTTCACACATTACTAAATATCCGCCTGGCCTCATAGGGTCTGTAATGATTTTAACAGGTTTTAATATACAATCAGATGAATCTCCAGTTGCTTGATTAGTTGAACTCCCATCAAAACTCCAATCAGATAAATCCTTTAAAGTAGGAGTATGTCCAATAGATTCAACCTTTGTTTTTGATCTTAATTTCTGTTCTGGTTTAGAGCCATCTAACCAAATATATTCTAATTTATAATTCCTTTTCATATTTTGTTTTTAATAATATTCTATATTTAACATAATCCAACCAAATATCCCTAATACTATTCTCATGAATGCGTACAAGTCTAAAATAGGATAACGTAACTTTCCGTTTTTTTCATTTGTTTGTAAAAAATAATCACCTCTCCAAATTAATCCGTTTATTGAATGCGAGAAAAAGTGAAAAATGGTTTCACCTCCAAACCATCTCTTCAATTGATAATAAGTTCCTTGTGTTGGTAAAGAAGATAATAAATGAAATCCACAAACATATAACCAAAATTCATTTATTGAAATTGGATTTGTGCAAACTTTAGCAAATACAATAGACATTCCTAACCGTAAAGACCATGTTACGAACTTTCTAACAACCAATAATCTATCTTCTCCATAATTGCCTTCTCCTATTTCATAAAAACAGTATTCTACTATTCCTATTACAACACAAATCGCATATAAAATTAATATCTCTGTTACCATTCTCCTATCTCATATTTTTTACCAAAAAATAGTTTAGTTAATTCATGGAAGATTTGTATGTCAAATAAATAACTCATTGCTCCTCCAAATAATAATATTCCTAATATGACACATATCCAAAATGCCCATACCCCTGACCAATCATCAACCCAGGAATCTCTACCGGAACCATATCCATATTCTAATAAATGACCACATTTTTCACAAGTATATTGCCTAGGCTTTGTTTTCCATGGCTTTTTAACCATTTTCCCAAATATTTGCATATGAGTATAATCAAATCTGCCAATAAAATTACAATTCTTGCAAAGATACTGTTGTTTTACGAAAATGTTTAAATGAGTTCCGGTTGTGTATTTATCCAATGCTGACTTCTTAGACATATAATTTGTTTTTTTAAACAAAAAAGAAAGACTATATTGTCTTTCAATATTATATATCTTATAGATTTGACTTCAAATACATAATAGTCTCTTTAATAGAATTATGTGAATCTGAATAAATTAATAGCCTATCATCCTTTATTCTTTTTTCAATCCACTCTTCTATCTTTTTTAACTTTTCTATGTTTTCTATTAACTCATCATCTATGATGTCTAGGTATCTTGAGTATGCATTTTCCATTATACGTTATAAACCTTTATACAACCCATATTATGGGTCTCTATTACATAATTATAGTCATATTTTTCAAGCCATTCTATAACTATTTGTCTCATCTTTTCGGAGTTACCTGTAATGATTTCAGGATTTTCCTTTTTTTGCCAAAACAAATGTTCAGCTAACATGATAGGGACATCTTCGTGTTTTACTCCATGGAGATCAACCTTCATTTTAATGTTTTTCATTTTAATCGGTCATCTAAATCTATACAATCGTTCATTAATTGTATAATATTTAATCTTCTTTCTTTAAGTGCAATTACAGTCCAACCGTCGTGATAGCCACTCATTGTTAATTCAATCCTTACCTTTCTGAGTTCTTCTCGTAATCTAGCATGTTCTTCGGCCCTTCCTTTTTTAAAATTTCCGCTTAATATGAAGTCTTCTATATTATCCATTTATCTAATTATTTATAAATATTATATAAAAAATAGATAAAAAGTTTATTAAAAACTAGCTGATAATAGATAATAAATAAGGTAGCATGCTGTAATAAAACATTTTATACCTATGGCTATCATGACTTTCTCATGTGAAAATGTCCACATTACCATTTCTATTATGGGTTTTTTTAAAAATCTCATAAGTTAAATTTAACCATTACCTTTTTATTTTGAATATATGTCGTACCGGATGGTATGTCGTCATAATCGAAGTATTCTCTACCTAATAAGTCAAACATTTTACCATCTATTTTATTATTAGAATCTTCTGCAATACCAACTATTGTACCACTATAAGGTCTAAAGTTATCAATTAATACATTACCTTTATACGGCATTGCTGTAGTATAACCTGGTTCAAAAGTTAAATGCGTAATACTCTTTTCTCTAGTTACAAAACTAGCAGTATCTGTTCTCCAATAATTTACATTACCAATAGGGGTAGATTCCCATAACAAATATTCTTTATCGCAATTAGAAGTACCACCCCATATCTTTAATGTAGCAGCCGAATCATTGTAGCCAAAATATTTATCTGATGAGGCTAAGTCAACCAAAAAGGCGTATTGTGTACCACCCCATAAAGGTGCGTTTAATTGAGTAGTGAAACTTTCCCATGTACCATTTGCTCTGCAAATCATTCCAACATAGCTAAAACCATCCGATGGTTGTAACCATACATTCCATATTCCAGGCTGTATATCTGGAGAAGAGGGTCCTCCAACTGTACATTTATTATAACCCCATGGAGAAACTCCTACTCCTACTGCATCTTCTAATGAAGGATTTTGAAATTGAGGGTAAGGGGTTGTTTGGGCACTTAATGCTATTCCAATAGACATAAACAATAATAGCAACATTACTATAAATGTTATATCTGCAAATTTATCTTTTAGTTTTTCTTTTTTCATATCCATAACGCTTATTAATTTTAATATTTATAAGCACCATAGTTGATTAGTTTATAGATTCTGGATGGAGTGATTATATTAATGTATGAAGTGATTATATTAATGTATGGAGTGACTTAAATTTTACCATAAAATTCATCAAAAAGTTCACAATAGTCTGAATATGTTAGCTCTTTTAGGAATTTACATTTTTCAAATTGTTCTATCTTTTCAAAATATTCTACCATTACTCCACTTATAACTTCTTTAAATTGATCCATTGTTAATAGCTCATAAAAGTCAAAGGGTAAATAAACCAAATCTATGATGCCACTTGTGAATAAAAGATCATCGATAGTGATTTCACCTGAAAGAACTTTATAACCGTTTTGCATTGCCCGGTCCCTAAGCTCTTTTTCGTCCATTGGATCTATATTAAATTCAAATGGTTCCAAACATCATTTTATCTTTTTAGCCATGGTCCGGTGGGGCATCTTCACTGTTTCCTCCTATTTGATGAGTAAATTGTACTGCTCCTCCGCTACTTCTAGCAAATCTCCAAACTCCAGAATCATGATCGTATGTTACTCCAGTAATTGATATTCCATCTTTTCCATCGTCTCCATCGTCTCCTTTTATTGCAAGTGCAAATTGTTGAGTATTCAAATCGGTGCCATTCGCTGTGTTGTAAACATCCAATGCTGAATCTCCATCAACGCCATGTGTTCCGTTTGTTCCGTTTGTTCCATGGTTACCGTCTTTGCCCTTTATTGCAGATGCAAATCCAATTGCGTCTGCAACTTGATTTTCTGGACTTTGAGCTTGATTATAAAGATCCATTGCACTTAATCCATCAACGCCTGGTGTTCCGTCTGCTCCTTTTAAAGAATTTTTCATATCATCAAACGTTGCAGCTGGATCAACTCCATCTTGTTGTCTATATAAATCTAATGCACTTAATCCATCAACACCTGGTGTTCCATTTGTTCCATGGTTACCGTCTTTGCCCTTTATTGCAGATGCAAATCCAGTCGCGTCTACAACTTGATTTTCTGGACTTTGAGCTTGATTATAAAGATCCATTGCACTTAATCCATTAGCACCCGGTGTTCCATCGCTTCCCTTTAAGGATGTATAGAATTCTGCTTCTGTTTTTCCAGAATTTCCAGGTTGTTCTGTCCATGTTTGATATGCACTTTTGCCTACACCTCCAGATACTTTAAAACTCTTAGTAACTATCCACATTAGTTCTCCCCCAACATCAAGGTATTGTAGTCCCATCATTTCTCTATGTTCTAAATCAACACCGCTTGTTAGTCCATCAATCTTCTTAGAGCTTGATGCAACTAATGTCACTACCTTATCAGCTAAATTCTTTATTTGTATTGTGTCGTTTATTTTTGGTGAATTTGGTAAATTTAAAGAATCTGCGTTCGTTATAATATTTAATTGATTTACTAATAAATTTTTAGAACCTCCACCTGTTAAAGTAGATTTTGGCCTGGCTTCTGATCCTCCTAATTTGATTGGAGTTAAATAATCAGCTGCTGAGAATATATTAGAAACATCCCAGTCTTTATCATCTACTCTAGGATAAACTGACTCTGCGAAATTTATAAGATGTCTTGTTTTTACGTCAGCAAATGATGAAAATGAACCAGATTGATTATTTTCACACCATTCAATTATTGACGTTTCATTAGCACCTAAATCCTTTAACGGAAGTGGAACTGTTGTTTCGTCTATTTTATTAATAACAACTTCCCCGGAGGAAGAATCTATTCCTAACTTATGTGAATCTCCAATCCAAAATGAATTATCGGATACAAAGATATGTCTTACCTTGTTTTCAGCACTTCCTATGTCAAATGCCCATTCTCCATCCCCGTTCAAATTAGGGATTATATGTCCATTAACGTCGTTCCATTGAGAGAATTGTGAACCTCCATTAGATTGATCTGCCCATGATAATTGACCATCCCCGTCGGTTTTTAAAACTTGGTCTTCTGAACCATCTGATTCCGGGAATGTATAATCATTAATTGTAAATGAACCATTAGGAATGCTTACATTATCTGAAGTGTCTATGCTAATAGCATCAGTAGTAGAACCTGAAGGAACATCCGATCGTGTAATCTTAAAGTTATCATCGCTTCCATCAACATATATTGACCATTTACGAACATTGTTTTCATTAAATTGTAAAATAGCGTCATCATCGCTTTTTGAATCAATTATAAGTCTAGCATGTCCATTATTACTCTCAATTTTGCTATCCATATTTCCAGCCTCAGTCGATAAGTGTAATTTAAAACTTGGGCTTGTTGTTCCAATACCAACGTTTCCTCCTCCGTTAGCTAATATTACGTCATCAGTTACATAATGATTTAAACTAACGTATTCGCTATTACTATCTATTATTAAATGATCAGCCGTTGATTTAATACTAGGTTCGCCGCCTGCTCTACCTACTTTAATTGCGGCAGTAGAACCTGGAGTTCCAACATGTAATAGAGCAGTTGGAGCTGCTACATCAATACCAACATTTCCACTACTATAATCAATATCTGAACCTGATTGAGACCATAGACTAGAAGTACCGCCTCCTACATTGTCGTCTGCCCATGATAATTGACCGGAACCGTCAAGTTTTAAAATTTGATTAGCATTACCTCTAGCTAATGGGAATTCATATGAGTCTCCGCCATGATTAAATCTAATAGCACCATCTCCCATGATTTTTAGTTTAGAATTTCCATTTGATAGAAATTCAAATAAACCTCCACTAGTTCCTTGAGTATCAAATACAGTATATCCTGATCCTACACCTATTGTTGTAGTAGGGCCAGAATTTGGATCGCCATCTTCTAATTTTATTTGAGGATAACTTCCTACTAAGTGTAAAAGTTCTTCAGGGTCGGTTGTGCCTATACCAACATTCCCTCCATCCTGTGAAAGAAGAACTCTATCTCCTCTAACATCTAACGGAATTCTATCATAGCTTTGTCCTTGCCAATCATCTACGTATATTCTAAACCTATCTCCAACACTGTTATCTACAATTCTAAATTGAGTATATGTTTGTCCTGCATCTACATGACCATATTCTAAATATGAATCATCACCATCCATATCCATAAAAATGGCGGTATGCATTGTATTTGTATCACTAAGGCCTGTTACTCCTGGTTGTGTATTATCTACTAATGGAAGATGAATTTTACCACCTAACCATATATCACTAGTAACCTTAGTAGACCCTTGAACATGTAATTTATTTGAAGGGGTTGAAGTTCCGATACCGACATTTCCGGTAATATAATATAGGTCTGATCCAGAGTCTGTCCATAACGAGGTTCCTGTACCTCCGGTCGAAGGGGTCATTGTTGTCCAATAAAAATCGTCACCTTCTTTTTTTAGGGTTAATACCTTATCAACGTCAGAACCGAAGTCCTCAACGTCTGAATGAGATGAGGGGGTTTGACCATTTGGATATATTCTATAATTAGCAATGGTACCCGTAAGTACTTTGTAATTATAATCTGCTTCTACATGTTCCAGTGCTCGACCTACCTCGTTTGGATATATAGGCTTCCATTGCCCATTTTCACCTAAATGAATTTGATCTTTAAATGCGTCTGAATCTGATGCTAAATAACTATCTAACGATTTGCTCACTTTTGTTTAGTTTTTTTATATAATTCTATCATACTCTGATAGCTTTCATTTCTTATTATTTCAATATAGTCACAATCAACATACCCTGCTTCTATATATGGGAAACAAACGTATTCTTTTACTAAATTACCTAATCGTAAATTAAAAACATTTAATCCCAGTAACTCCTTCATATGAATGTTACTTATTCTATCGGGCTTTGATGTTTTAAAAGTACTTTGAAGATTGTTTAAGAAAACAGTCTCATCTCCCTTTTTTAAACTAAAGCTCAATAAATTATATATTCCTTCATTTTTTGTAAGGCATGCACATTTTGTTGGAACTTTATAAGGATATAATTCGTTTATAAATGCCCCAAATTCCTCTAATGAATTAAACTTAGGAATGGTCTTACTTCCATACTCTGTTTTTCTATTTAATAATATAGAATCAATCTTTCCTGTTGCTAATTCAATTGATAAAAGTAAGTCATATATGCTCATTAATGATATTCTATCTGCTACCATATTACATTGCGTTTGTTATCAAGAATGCAACTATACCTAAAACCGTGGTTAAAAGTAACCACCACATTTTGTTTACGCCGGCTTTCCACTTCATTAATTCCTTATGCTCTGTTAACAGATCTATTCCTAAATCTCCTTTTTCTTCCATCTTTTTTCTAAATTCGGTATTCTTTATTGTTTCAACAATTACACCATTATATGGATTAAGCAATTCTCTCTTTAATTCACCAATACTAGTCTTCATATCGTCTTGATTTTGCATTAATTGTTTAATTGCCTGTTCAAGATGAATTCTCTCTGGATCATCAAACTTCTTCTTTAATTCAGTAAATGCGTTGATTAACTCTTTTACTAATTCAGCATTAGATTTATTTGGCATTATTACTATCTTATTTTTATATGATTATATATCAAAGATAGTTTGGAATTTCTTATTTAGAAATTATATTTCTTCCAATTCTTCTCAGCCTCTAACGCTTCAAGTTCAAATGGATGGTTAGAGTACTGATAACCTTCGTCATATAATCTTTTAAATTTCTTTTGATCTTGTAGAGAGTGGGTGTGTTCATGTAGCAATGATCGTATAATCTCTTCGTTGCTATCCATCTTGGAATAATATATGTAAATCTCATCCTTATGTGGATCATACTCCGCTGATGGATTATCTTGCTTCATTAGGTCTTCGACTGCAACAGCTCCTAATCTTTCATAAATATTGTGGTGGACTTCAACTTTCTTAGAGGTGCCACCAAGATCTTTAACTATTTGAGGATATACTTTCTTAATAATCTTTTCTACCTTAGGTTTAACGAATGATTCATTTAGTCTTTCAATCTCGTCTATATGTTCCTCAAAGAGTTTTACATGTTTCATTATTTATACTTCTTTCTAAGCTTATCGATGCTTTTATCAAATGTTTCTGCTAATTTAGCTAAATCTTTGTAAAACTCCTGTGCTAATAGCTTTGCTTCTTCTGAAGTTTTACTAGAATCAAAAACGTTATGGTTACTTGCTCCGTCCCAGTTTCTATCTATGACAAAATCAACAAGACTAATATCTGGGTCACTATAATCAGTATGGTTGACTCTAACCTTTAAATATCTGCCTTCGAATTCACCTATGTTGGTTTTTGTATCTTCGTTTATCTTAACCGATTCGTTAAATTCTGTATATTCTTTTAGATTTTTCATATTTATTGATTTATTGATTTATTGCAAATTTATGAAATCCTCCACCTGTCATTTTATCACTCCATTCAACATGTTCTATATCTAAATCTGGATATAATGTATGAATTGAATCTATGACGTCTTGGGGGTTTATTTTATAACCGTACATTATTTGTATAAAACTTTTATTTAGTTTAGTAATTTTTGGTTTTGTTCTACCAGTATAATCCATAGTTAACTGATATGAAAGATCTGATTTATTAAGTTTCTCTTCATTAATTTCTGAGTACTTTGAAAAAGACTCTAATGTCAATACGTGTTTCATATCTATATTATTATTTTCTAATTTTGGGTATTCTTTCTTAATTCTTTTTGTTACCTTTTTTAGGTTTGCAGGACTAACATGATCTGCAGCATATTGTAAAAAGTCTTCAAGACTTGTAATATTAATATCTGCTAATTCATGTTGAGTTGTAGAATAAGGAGCTAACATATCAATAAATTCCATTTGATGATCTCTTGTAAACTCTTTATCTTGTTTAGGTTTTCCTCCATATTTTCTTTCATAAGAATGAAAATCTTCTTTCTTTTGAATTTCCCATTGCCAAATATCTCTTTCTTGGTCATTTTGACTTCTATAATAATCGGTTTTATCGTAATTATTTTTAAGAGTCTTTAAATCAAGATTATCATCAACTCCTTTAAGTGCTTTAACAATATCTTTTGCGATGTCTGGTCGGCCAATAGTTCTAATTAATATTCTACTACTAATATCTTGTACAGCAGTTTGACCTCCTCTTTGTGCTTGTTTATGATAATCTTTAATACCTTCAATATCTTTAACTTTATCTCCTATTTCTAAAGGGTATTTCCAATAGTGCTTTTTACCTTTATAACCTAAATTGTAAGGAAATGGAGCTTTTTCATTAACTAATGATTCTTCAATAGTCATTCCTTTTGCAGGGTTTGGAAGTTGTTTAAAGTTTTTAAATGCCCATCCTTCCGCTTGCTCTTCATGTTTAGCCTTAGACATTGCTGCTTCCATTCTTTTAGCAAAATGCTCCTCGTATTCTTTACCGTAAGTTTTAGTTAATTTCCAATCCTTGTCCCACATTTCTTGTGTAACTTCAGTGGCTTCATTAACTGATTCTTTAATTCCTAATTCATCTCGTACCATGTCATAGAAATATTCTAACATCTCTCCATCATTACTTCCTGGTTCTAAATTATCAAAACCAAATAATTCAGCAACTTCTTTTT
>Ga0066849_10000655_pt1 | contig 13930 bp, 11 predicted proteins | sample ETNtaG_9_FD_65492 | JGI IMG/M metagenome (GOLD analysis project Ga0066849, IMG submission 65492) | Marine microbial and viral communities from oxygen minimum zone, Eastern Pacific Ocean - ETNP201406SV69 | ecosystem: Environmental > Aquatic > Marine > Oceanic | place: Pacific Ocean: Eastern... | reverse complement strand
ACAAATACTTCTCTAAACAAAGAGTCAACTTTTTCAAAATTACTCATAGAGTGGTTTCGTGCCAAGACAAACTGATCCAAAAAATTTAGAACGGCTTCTAGGAGCTGCTGCCGAACTATTTCTTGTTGAAGGTTATGACGGGGCGAGCATGCAGCAAATCGCTGATAGCGTGGATCTCCACAAATCTAGTTTGTACCATTATGTGAGCGGCAAAGAAGACCTTCTTGCGAGATTGACGAGCGAAGCTCAAAGCGACGCGGAAGATAATCTGGCAGAGGCTGAGGGCAGTAGCGACAAAAAAGAGGCGTTAATCAATGCATTGACCTTCGCTATCGATCAGACTTTAAATGACCTTGGGAAGGTAAGTCTAGTACTCCGTCAGAAACCAGACAGTGTTACTGGGGAACGAATTACTGCACGTAGGAGAGATCACGATCGGCGACTTGCTGCGATAATAGAAGCGGCTCAGATTAGTGGTGACGTTAACGATGACATTCATCCAGTGCTACTCTCACGCCTGCTGCTGGGTATGATAGCGTGGCTTGTTGAATGGTATGACCCTAAGCGAACCCGTTTTGACAAAGAAATGATCCGCGAAGCGATACTTTCAGTCGTCATCAATGGAGTCATCCAAGCAAAATCTGATTAAGGATTATTAAGAGTCGTTTATCAGACCGAGAGAGGCAAGGAATTCAATACCAGCAGGAGTTGCTATTCCGCGAATGAGGTTAGTGGCAGTTGAGGTAGCTACATATTCTGGACTCCAACCATCAGGCTTAAACCAGCGGGAGATCCAATTACAGGCACCAACCATTGTCGCTACCGCCAGTCGTGCTTCTGTATCATCGCGGAAGTAGCCGTCCTTTTGATTAATTATGTATGTCTCGGTTAGTTGGCGCATTGATTCACTCTCTTGGCGTGATATGTTGCCTCTCTCCTCTGGAGCCAAATGTCGTACATCGTCAAACATTACGCTTATGACCGGGGCGTGTTCTGTGACGACAAGGCAATGGTTGTAAATGTAGAGATAGAAGGTTTCAATCGGTTCAAGCTCCTGCTTGTATAGCTCTGTAGACATTGAAACCAAACGCTCTCTAGCTCGTTGATGTATGTCGAGAAGTAACTCGTCTTTGCGCGAATAATAGTAATATAGTGCGGGTCGGGTGATTCCTAATCTTTTAGCGACATCTTCAAGAGTCATCCCAAGGTAACCATGCTCATGCATGAGGACTGTCGCGACTTCAACGATGCTTTCTCGCGTGATTTTTCCAATTCTTCCCATCAACTGACCTTAGTTTTAGAAACTGATGTATAAGCGTTGTATACTGAAGGCAAGTTCTCAAATTCCAATCAAGTGACCAGAGTTAGCAAGAGGGTTTACAAACGTTCTTTCTCGGAGCAGGACTTTTGAAATTGTTATTGTGGGTAACAAGAACTCTAGAAATAATTCATTGAAGTTTGCCTGAAGCAAAATTGTTACTTGACAAATAGCTTCGTACTGAGCCATGCTTGATATTTAGCCGACCAAATGGTTGGTCTAAATCCTGACAGCTGATAGCTAGGGGGAACATGTCAGTTTCGAATCTTCCACTAACTGGGTTGAGGGTTATTGAATTCTGTTGGGTCTGGGCAGGTCCAATGATGGGTCAACATCTGGCAGACCTTGGCGCTGAGGTAGTCAAGGTTGAATGGTACAAACGTTTCGATCTTTATCGCACAAGAGGTGTTGAGAGGCTTCGAGGCACCTTGCCCGAAGGAGTCAGGCGTGAATCCTCTTATTCGTTTCAAAGCCTCAATCGCAACAAACTCGGATTTGCTGCTGATTTGAAAAGCAAAGAGGGGCTTCAACTAGTTAAGGATCTTATTAGCGAATCCGATGTTCTCCTTGAGAACTTTACGGTCGGGACTCTTGATCGGCTCGGCTTACCTGCAGAAGAATTGGATAAGCTCAACAGCCAGTTAGTCTCAATCTCACTTAGTGCTACAGGAAGGGGAAGCGAAATTGAGTCTCTCCGTTCCTATGGTTTAATGCTCTCCGCTATGGGTGGGTATGAAAGTCTTGTTACCGACCAAAATGGTGATTTTATCGGATCACCTACATTTGTCATGAGCGACCCAAATGCTGCTTTGTTCGGTGTTCTTGCTGCCCTTGCAGGAAGTCTCCATGCGAGAAAGGCGGGAATCGGAGCAACGTATGAGTGTTCCCAAATAGAAGCGGTGGCGAGTTTAATGCAAACCCCACACCGACCAGGACCTGAGAAGGTAGCAATTGAGGGGATATTCCAAACTCTCGACGGTGATTTTGTGGCGATATCAATAGAAAATGCATCCAGCACTCAAGGTCGTGTCGATTCTCGTGAGACTTTCGAGATTTGGGTTGGTGAAACTGGGACGCACGATGTCCTTTCTCGGATCAGAGAAACTGGTGGTGTTGCTACGAAAGTAGAAGATCTAGCCCTGACAGAGAATTCTGAGATATATGCAGGTACTGATGTGAGGCAGCCATGCCAGCACCCCATAACTGGATCACGAGATATTGTAGCGACTCCTTGGTTGATAAATGGCCACAGATCCCCTGTTCGGAAACCGGCTCCGACCCTTGGAGAAAGCAATGAATACGTCCTTAGGAATGTCCTTGGCTTGAGCGAGGATGAAATTAGTGGGCGGCAAGCATCTGAGATGAATCATGGAGATTGATGATATGCCATCGAAAGGGACCGGTTCTTACAGAGGCAAAATCCCGATGATCAAGTTGCCATCCCTTTCCACCTCATGTAATTTACTTACGCGTAAGTTACTTTCTGTATCTAGTGAGGGAGGGGGAGATATGGGGGGATATGTCCATATCTATTCAACTGGAAAGCGAAACATAAGTTCTTCTCTATGGGAGGTAATCTTGTGAGTTCGTTAAATATTCTTGAAGTAACGTCATTGTCAAAACGGTTTCCGGGCGTGCAAGCTCTTGATAGTGCTGATTTTTCAGTTAAGAAAGGCGAAATTCACGCTTTAATTGGAGCAAATGGGGCAGGCAAATCTACTCTGGTCAAGATCCTCGCGGGTGTAGAGACAGAAAATAGTGGGAGAATTCGTATTGACGGAGAAGAAGTCAATATTCACGATGCCAATCATTCGCGACAATTAGGTCTCGCTTTCATTCATCAGGAACTAGCCCTTGTGAGTCGTATGACAGTTGCTGAGAATCTGGCCCTCGGTGTTCTCCCTAGCAGATTTGGGATTGTGGCACGCCGAAAACTCCACTCTAAGGCTATTCAGGCTCTTTCAGATTTTCTCCCTGACTTAAACCCCAACACGATGATGGGAGACCTTCCCATTGCGACACAGTGGCTTGTTTCCTTAGCACGAGTGTCCTTGCAACAGGCCAAAGTGGTTTTCTTGGATGAGCCAACGGCAGCGCTGGGGGCTCATGAAGTTGAGATCCTCTTTCGAGTCGTCAGAGAGGTTGCAGCCAAAGGGGCTGCAGTTGTTTTCGTTTCCCATCGGTTGCAAGAAGTTCTAGATCTTTGCGACCGAGTTACAGCCCTTAGAGCTGGGAAGATAATTGGAACTTACGAAATCAATGAAGTTGGATATCAAGACCTCGTGGGATTGGTTGCGGGTGATGAGGTGATGTCATCACCACTGTCAGGGGTAGAGGGCTCGTCGGGGCTCCCAATCCTAGAAGTAGAAGATCTATCAGGCGGCCCATTGCAGGGTGTCACGTTCCATCTCAGTCAAGGCGAAGTTTTAGGTGTAGGTGGGGTAGTGGGGTCTGGTCGCACGGAATTGCTTGAAACGATCTTCGGAGAACGGACACCTGAAAGCGGGACGATAAAATTATCAGGTGAAACCTTAAACTTGACTAGTCCAGCGGATGCTGTTGAAAAAGGCATAGCCATGCTCCCTGAAAATCGTCGCGACCAAGCGCTTTTTTCTGAAAGGTCAGTTCGAGTAAATACTGTCATGTCTCACCTGAGCTCCTTTGCTAGGGGTTTGCTTCGAATCCCGCACTTAAGTTCAGAAAACGTAAAAACTAGGGAACAGATTGAACAACTCATGATTAAAACCACCGGGCCTAGACAATTGGTAAGAGAACTTTCCGGTGGGAATCAACAGAAAGTCGTAGTCGGTCGTTGGCTTTGTGGTGAAGTCAAAGTTTTTCTCGTTGATGAACCGACCAAGGGCGTTGATATAGCTGGGAAATCTGAAATCCTCATGGAACTAAGACGACTTGCCGCTGCAGGCTCGGCGGTTCTGGTGGTTTCTTCTCAATTAGAGGAAATCGCCGATGTTGCTGACAGAGTCCTTGTTCTGAGTGAAGGAAAAGTGGCGGCTGTTCTTGACGGCCCAACTACGGAAAATGAGATCTTGCAAGCCTGTTATAAAGAAGAGGCTGCATGAAACCCAAAAAAGAAAGAAATTAAAGGAGGGAAAAGAAATATGAAAAAAAGAAGAATCATGGGATTGTTAGCGATCCTCATTGCGTTTGCATTTGTTGCTGCGTCATGTGGAGATGATGACAGTGGGTCCTCGTCAGTGGCGAGTGATACCTCAAGTGATGACTCAAGTGATGACACAAGTGATAGCTCAAGTGACAGTGCAGAATCCTCAAGCGAAAGCGATGAGGTTGAACTTACTGTTTCTGGTGATACGCGACTCACTCCTCGTGAAGAACAAGGATATGTCGGTGTGTTGTCTGCTGAACAGAGCCAATCCGGAAGAGAGGTTGACTTTGGAATTTTTGACGGTAAGACCATTGGTGTCGTGAGAGTTCTTCAGGTCCCTGAAGCAACGATTCAGTCTGATATTTGTGCTCCGATCGTTGAAGCCAACGGTGGAACAATGGATATCATCGATTCCAATTTTGATCCGACTGTAATGGTTCAAGCTGGTGAAACGTTCCTTGGACGTGGAGACGATGCCATTTGGAACATCTCCAACCCTGGAGCAGTTATGCGGCCAATAATTGATGAGGCAAATGCGGCAGGTACTCCTTTCGTATCAACCTACAACTTTGATGAGCCGGGTTCTATTGATATCAAGGAACACGACTGGGGTCATGCGCTCTTGTTCCAATACATCGGTTATGAAATGGGTGGAGAAGGTAAACTTGCTTTAGCTATTTTGCCCGGTATTGAAACCCTTGATATCCGAACACATATTGCATACTCTGTGCTCAATTATTCGTTCCCGAATATTGAGATTGTAGAGTTCGTCGGTGATGGAACGATTGAAGGCTTCCGTGCAGCTACTGAAGCTGGGCTACAAGCTCACCCTGATGTGAAGGCTATTTACTCACACTGGGATGTCCCTGCAGCTGGTGTACTTCAAGCGATTGAAGATTCTGGGCGTGATGATATTCTCACTACTAGCTATACCGGTGACGAAGAGACAGGTTTCGCCTGGATGAGGGAAGGTAAGCTTACGGCAACTATTGCCCAGTCAAACTCCCAAATCGGTGCTTTAGCTTGTGAATATCTTGCATTGGCGCTCTCCGGAGTGGCATTGCCGGAGCATACGTTGGTTCCAACAACCACTTTGCTACCGGGAATGGATGTTCCTGAGGCGGGATCTGGCGGGATCTTCAATGATCCACCAGTGTTTGAGACATCTCAGCTCGTAACCGACTACTAAAAGGTAAACGAAGAGATGTAATAATGTTTTGGGGCGGTGGGCTTGCCCACCGCCCCAAATATTCCTTGAAAGAAGAGATGTAAATGTCAGACGTAACTAACGTGAAATCACGTAGGTTCAACAGAGATAATATTAATCCGCGGGTTCTAAGCCGATGGGCCCCCGTCATGGTCCTTGTTGGTGAAATTATCTTTTTCGGTAGTATGCGTTTTGACCGTTTCTTTACGACCGCAAATTGGCATGTGATCCTTAACAATTGTGCCCTGTTAGGAATTATTTCAGCAGGGCTGACCCTTGTTCTTATTGTTGGAGATTTTGATTTATCAATAGCAGGAGCAATAGGTCTGGGGGGAATTGTAGCTGTCGAATCTCTGGATCCTGAATCAATACCTACTGTTGATCGGGCGTTAGAACCAGGGAACTGGACAATTTTTTTCGCCATCCTTATAGCTTTGGCTGTAGGGGCGATCATTGGGTTATTTAATGGTCTAATCGTTACTGTTTTTCGTATTAATGCTTTTGTAACCACGTTGGGTACGGGAGCTATTCTTGTAGGTGTTCATCGGTGGATGCGTGACCGTGACCTTCCTACGAATAACAGATTCAAAAATGTTGCGAATACCAAATGGCCCGAATGGCATTTTTTTCAACCAAAACTTGTTCTGTGGTTTATGGTCGGCGTACTAATACTGCTTGGTTTTCTTGTTAGTAGGACAGTTGCTGGTAGGCGACTCGATGCAATTGGTGGCAATGAAACCGCAGCGCGATTGTCAGGAATACGCGTTTCGCGGTACCGGATCATGGCGTTTATGATTTGTGGAATGTGTGCTGCTGGAGCAGGAGCTCTGCTCGCTGCACGGACAGGCGTCGCTTCTGCCGGGTCGGGTAACTCCTTTCTGCTGGAAGCATTTACGGCATGTTTTCTTGGTGCGGTCACATTTCGAAATGGAGAATTCAACATAATGGGAACGTTCACAGGTGTCTTGTTTCTCAAAGTTACCTTTAGCGGTATTGCCTTGATGGGGTGGCCCAATTACTGGCCTTCCATCGTTACCGGAGGCTTTTTGATCCTGTCAGTTTCCTCAGCTGGATTAATAGAGAGATTGTTTAAGGAATGACGAAATTGAAATATTGTTTAGCTGATATTAGAGTTTACGCACGCGTAAGTAAAAGAAAAAGACTATTAATAGCACCATTTAAGGAGATCATGTGAGCATCACAATTGATATAGACACGGGAGGGACCTTTACGGATGGATTCATCACTCAAGATGGTGATGCTTTCAGCGTGAAAGTTGACACAACACCTCATGATCTAACTGAAGGTTTTCTGAATTGCCTTGAAGCAGTGGCTTCTCAGCTTGGGATGACCTTGACGCAAACTCTACAACGAACTTCGGTAATTCGTTATTCAACAACCTATGGGACAAACGCGATCATCCAACGAAGCGGTCCAAATTTGGGAGTGCTTGTAACTGAAGGTCATGAAGAGGACCTTTACGATGAAGAAGGTACGGAATATGATTGGCTTCTTTCTCAAAGCCTAGTTGTAGGAGTCCCAGTCTCCATCGGAGAGACGGGCGAAATAGTCGGAGAAATCAATCAGGATGAAATACGTAAAAAAATTATTGAGTTGCTTGAAGGAGGTGCTAGAGGTCTTGTTATAGGCATTAAAGGGAGCCATAGAAATGATGCAGCGGAGATACAGTTACGAGATATAGTTCGTAACGAATTCCCTCGTCATTTTCTCGGGTCGTTGCCGACTTTAGTTTCAAGTGAGATTTCCCAGAGCCGCGATGATGGACTCAGGTTGCGAACGGCTTTGATTTCCGCTTATATCCATCACGGACTGGCAAGGCATTTGTACAAAGCTGAAGAGGAGATTCGTAGGCGCGGCTACACAAAACCCTTGCTGGTGGTTCATGCCAATGGCTCTGTAGCTCGCGTGTCGAAAAGTGTCGCCGCTTACACGTACAATTCCGGACCAGCTGCTGGTCTCGTCGGGAGTAACGAGTTAGGTTCAGATATCGGACTCCAATCAGGGCTCACCTTGGATATCGGTGGGACTAGTACTGACATTGGAGCTGTAGGCGAAGTGTGGAAAGGCGAGGAAAGCTCATTAACGGTAGACGGTGTAAGTATCGATGTCCCAGCCATAGTTGCCAAATCACTTGGCGGCGGAGGCGGATCCATAGCGCGTGTGGAGAATGGGGAAGTGGAAGTTGGTCCCCAAAGTGCTGGAGCGTACCCAGGTCCAATGTGCTATGGGTTAGGTGGTGAATCGCCGACGGTAACAGACGCTAATCTGGTGTTAGGTTATTTGGATTCAGCCACTTTTCTTGGAGGTGGTCGGAACCTTAAAATTGAAAATGCCCGACAAGGAATCGCTGAGCAGATAGCTGACCCACTTGGGATCTCCGTTGAAGAAGCTGCTTGGAGAATTCGTCAGACCGTAGATCAAATCATCTCAGACGGGTTGATTAGTTACGCTGAGTCACGTGGGCTTAGTCCCGATGTCCTTTTTGCTTATGGTGGTGGTGGGCCGACCCATATTTCAACAGTCGCCGATATTCTTGATATACCCACAGCCTATTGCTTCCCGATGAGCCCAGTATTTAGCGCATACGGGTCTTCCAGGATGGACGTTAGTCACCTATATGAATCGTCACTTTCAAATGCGTCTTCTGACAAGGTGCCAATTAGTGAATTGACAGGACCTATGAAGGAAGAAGCCCAGCGGGATATGCAAGGTGAAGGTTTTGATGCTTCAAATATCACTTATGAGGTTCATGCTGGAGTTACATTAGAAGCAGACCCGCAGATCAAAGCATATATTGCTGTTGCGGACGAAGCCTTTGTAAACTCTGCCACTGTAGTGGCGGAAGCTGAAAAAGTCTTGACCTCTAACGGTTCAGCAGATAGTTCCATAGTTTGGGACAGTGTCCGCATGAAGGCTACTGCCCCCACGCCACATCCAGAATTAACACAACCTGACTATAGCGGGGACTACAATTCCAAAAAAGCTGAATTATCTCGGTCGGCATGGAATGGAAGTGCTTTTGAAGATGTTCCCGTACATGAGGCTTCTAGCTTGTCAGCAGGTGACCTTATTGAGGGGCCGGCAATTATTGAATCTGAATTTACTACGATTTTCGTTACTCAACAGCGAAATGCCCGTATCGATGGGGCGAACAACATCGTATTGGTAACCAAAGAGAGTTAGGAGAGAAAGACAATGACAGATCAAACACCTACCAAAGTTCAAGTTGCTGAATACCTTAACATCAACCTTGAAACAGAAGTATGGGAATGCAATAAGTGTGGTCATGGATTAGGGGCAGCTACGCAAAATTATAAAAAGGGTTGTCTAATTAGAGATAGAAGTCCAGAAGAAATCCATCAACCAATCATTGAGGGAGAATACACTTTTGCTCCCGACCCAGGATGGTGTCGGATCATCGAATGCTGTTGTCCCAATTGTGGTGTCCTAATAGATACTGAATATCTTCCACCAGGGCATCCTCTCACTCACGACATGGAAATAGATATCGAACAACTTAAAGCTAAGCACCAAGCTAACGAAGACCAATAAGGAGTCGAATAATTATGGCAACCTCAAAAAAAGCAACCAAAGATATCGCCGTTGATCTTGATATTGGCGGCACCTTTACAGATTGTTATATCTCCTTTGAAGGTGGATACACCATCGGGAAGTCGTCAACTACGAAATACGATGTCTCGGTAGGAGCGCTTCGTGCTATTGAAGTAGCTGCTGAGACAATTGATTTAGGACTTGAAGAACTTCTTGACGAATGCGTATCTGTTTCGTACAGCACGACAATTTCACTCAATACGCTTATAGAACGTACCGGTCCCAAACTAGGACTTATTACAACAGAAGGCTTTGAAGACGTTACTCTTATCGGTCGAGCGCGTTCATGGGTGGATGGTCGCCAACCCGAAGAGATACGAAACAAAGCTACAGCCCACAAACCCGAGCCGATTATTCCTCGTGACATGATCGCTGGGGTGAAAGAACGAATTGACTGGTCAGGCGAAGTGATAGCTCCTTTGAACCGGGAAAGTGTCATCGACCAAGTTCACTACCTCGTAGACAAAGGAGCCATGGGATTTGTGGTTTCTCTCCTCTGGTCATTCCAGAATCCAGAGCATGAACTCCAAGTGCGTGAGATCATTGATGAACTGTACCCAGAGAAGTACCTAGGAGCTATGCCGGTTCTTCTTTCTCATGAAATCTCTCCAACCAGCGGAGAGTATCCAAGAACCAATTCAACGATCTTGAGTGCGTACATGCACCGTGACTTAGCCCATGACCTTCGGTCGCTAAGTGATGAATTACGCTCTCGCAACTATTCAAAGCCAATTCTGTTAGTTAATAATACAGGAGCGGTCAGTAAGGTAATCAAAACGCCTGCTTTGAATACTTACGCTTCAGGACCGGTGGCTGGACTTCTAGGAGGAGCGCGTCTCTGTGAAGAATATGGAATAAGGAATGCCGTACTTACTGATATGGGTGGAACTAGTTTCGATGCCAGTCTCGTTGTTGACGGGAATCCAAGACATTATAGTTATCACCCTGTAATAGAGAACTTTTTTGTTAGCCTTCCAATGCTTGAAGTAAGTACTATAGGAGCAGGTGGAGGATCTATAGCATGGGTCAATCCCCTAACTGGGAGATTGCAAGTAGGTCCACAAAGTGCTGGTTCCATGCCTGGACCCGCCTGTTACGACACTGGAGGTCGAGAGCCCACTGTAACGGATGCTGATTTAATCCTTGGCTACATCAACCCAGACCGTTTCTGTGGGGGGAAAATAGGTCTGAATGTGGAGCGCGCACACATGTTAATGGAAACCAAAGTGGCTGACCCGTTGGGAATGGATGTAGCGGAAGCAGCAGCAGCCGTAAAGCTCACTGTTGATGGGCATGCCGGTAATGATCTGTTTAAGAACATAGCCCTTCGTGGACTGAAACCAGATGACTTCGCCGTTTTCGCTTATGGCGGAGCTGGTGCTACACACGCAGTGGGTTACACCAACCATTTAGGAGCTGGAGGTCCAATCTATGTATTCCGCTTCTCCCCAGTTTTTTGCGCTTTCGGTTCTGCGGTTTCTGATATCTCTCATGTTTATCAAAATGACAACTTGATGGTTGTTCTATCGCCTGGAACAAATGACCTCGCATTAGATGCTGATGCCTACAACAAAGCTGTGGACGGACTCTTTGAGCAGGCGCATAAAGGGTTGACCGAAGATGGGTTCAACCCATCTGACGCTGTTTACCTGCTAGAACTTGAAATGCGTTACGGCTCGCAAATTCAGAATACTGTTGTAGCCTCACCAGTATTAAAAATAGAAAAAGATGAAGATATCACCCGACTCGCAGATGCTTTCTCTGAACAATACGTTGAACTATGGGGACCGGGTTCTGCTTATCCTGCCGGCGGAGTTGAAATTAATCTCTTGCGCTTGCGGGCTTCCATTCCATCAGATCGAGGGCGTTTGCCGAAGAGGAAACTAGGAAAATCAGACCCGTCTGCTGCTCTCCTTGGAACTCGTGAGGCCTATTGGGGTGGCAGTTTTCAAACAACCTCTGTTTACGACTTAGACAGGCTAAAGGCCGGAAATGTTGTCACTGGTCCAGTACTTGTAGAAAGTGACACCACTAGTCTTCCGATTCCCGATGGCTGGGAATGTAAAATAGATGAACATGAATCAGCTGTCCTGTCCCGCACCGAGTAGAAGTAAAGATATAAACATAATTTCGTAGGAATCCAACCCAAAAGGAAAATAGATATGAGCATTCAAGAAGTAACCATGCCGGAATTCGATACGAACATCGAAGACCTATTCTCTCGGATGAATCCCGAGCCGCAAACAACTTTAGAAGAAGAGTTTGCGGAAAAAATGTCGGATATAGAATTCTCTATCTTCCGTCACAAACTCGCAACTATAGCCACTGAAGGTAAAGAGGTGATGGCCAAACTAGGAGTTTCGTCCGCTTTGCGGTCAGAAGATAGTGGGACTGGGATCTACACAGCATGCGGAGATATGTCCAGTGCTGCAGCTGGTGTTTACTACCATGCACTAAGTGGGCAACTTCCTGTAAAGTACACCTTGTCCAAGTGGGCAACTGATGCCTCTGTTCGTATTGAAGATGGGGATATTTTCTTCTCAACAGATCCGATTTATGGGGCAACACATACCCCTGACCAAATTGCTTTTATGCCGGTCATTGTCGATGGGGTTCTTGTAAGTTGGGTAAGTGCTGTAGCTCATCAAGCAGAGGTAGGGGCGATGGAGCCCGGCCTCTCCGCATTGGCAAGCAATGCATGGAGTGATGGAGTTCGCCTTCTCCCTCAGAAGATCGGAACGAACTTTGAGCTTAGGGAAGACCTTGTCCAATCTATAGGAAATATGACACGAGTACCCGATGAACAGATCCTCGACATTAAGGCACGAGTAGCAGCCTGCACGAGAATGGTTCGTCGTATTAAAGAACTCACTGAGGATATCGGTTCGGAGATCTTTATCGGCGCGGTTCGTCGCTGCGTTGATGATGGGCGTGTCCAGGTACGGCGTCGCCTCAAGGAATTCAACGATGGTGTCTACCGAAGCACGGTGTTCATTGATGGGGTAGGGGGCGACATGGGACTCCAGCGCATCCATTGCGCTATTACAAAAAAGGACGATCGATTGACAGTCCGGCTTGAAGGGACATCACCACAAAACCCATGGGCCTTTAACGCGTATGCCAGTATGCCAGTGACAACGTTAGCAAATCCATTCTTTAGTTATCTCCTTAGCGATGTTCCTCCAAGTGTCGGGCTGCTAGACCAGATCGAAATGGAAATCCCAGAAGGGACTATCTTGAGCGCGTCCGCTGATGCCGCCGTTTCCTGCTCATTATGGCCCACATTTCTTTTGCAGGCAGCGGCCCACTGTGCCACAATGAAGATGGCTTTTGATAGTAACCACCGAGATAAGTTGAGTGCCACCCAGAGCGCAAATGCAGTTGGAGGTTATGGTGTGGGAGTTAATCAACATGGATTGTTGGCCGCTGATTTGTACGTGGACCCTGTAAATGGTTCAGGTGGAGGAGCACGACCAGATTCTGATGGAGTAGATGTTTTTGCAGGAATTTGGGGCAACTACATGGATACTAATGATGCCGAAGAACTTGAGATACGCGGACCGTACTATAAAATTTACAGCCGTATCGCACGTGATGGTCACGGTTTTGGAAAGTTCCGAGGAGGATCGGGGCAAGACACAGCCTACGTTGCTCACAAAGTACCTGACGCCTTATCGCATGGAACGATGGGGTTTGGAACGAAATTCCCAACTGCTCCAGGAATTTTTGGCGGTTACGCTGGGAACACGACGCCTGGTGCATACATCATTGGATCAAATGTTGTCGACCTTATGCGTTCGGGTGAATGGAATGCCCCAAATTCAACTGGTGACCTCGTTGAAGGTCGCCTGTGTGACGGTGAATATAATTTTGACTATGCTACCTATCCGGCTCTGAACGTTACTGATGGTGATGTATGGATGATGGTTGGTGCAGGTGGTGGAGGTTGGGGAGACGTGCTTGAACGTGCCCCACAAATGGTCGTAGATGATCTACGCTCTGGAATTATCTCTGAGTACACCGCTAAAGAGATCTATAAGGTTGCATATAACTCTGAGAGCCTGATAGTTGAAGTTGAAGAAACCGAAAAACTTCGGGAAGAAGCCCGAGCGGAAAGGAAACAACTCGGAAAACCCTATGACGAATTTATTCAGGAATGGGATCAACAAAGTCCTCCGGAGCACGCGCTTAAGTACTTTGGTGAATTTCCAGGTACTGTTGCATGACCAGGAGCGGCGTTGGGCCGCATCGTGGTGCGTTGCTAGGGTTATTTACCCCTTGGCTTTATGCTATCGCATCCAAGATTAGGCAAGTCAGCCTTCAAGAGATGACCTATGACGCTGGTGTAATGGCGGCAGGAGTAATAGATAGTGGGAAACTATTCAAACCTCCGGCCATCTGCATCAATTTCGATACCACCTTATGGGCCGAGGCTGTAGGGTGTGTTGTCAATCGGGACAGCGACCAACCGATCGTAGAACCGGGAGGTTCCGCCGACCCAAACCCCGACACCATCAGAGAATCTAAGTTGATAGTGGCCCTTCTAGAAGTAATAGGTCGAGTCAAAGGAACGATGGTTAATTCTCAGATAGTGTGTGCTATTCCTGGTCCTGCTACCTTGGCAAACCATCTTGACATTCCTTCTCCA
>Ga0066849_10000649_pt1 | contig 14000 bp, 8 predicted proteins | sample ETNtaG_9_FD_65492 | JGI IMG/M metagenome (GOLD analysis project Ga0066849, IMG submission 65492) | Marine microbial and viral communities from oxygen minimum zone, Eastern Pacific Ocean - ETNP201406SV69 | ecosystem: Environmental > Aquatic > Marine > Oceanic | place: Pacific Ocean: Eastern... | reverse complement strand
GATTTTCTTATCAGGTATTATTGGAGGTAGCATATTATTGTTGAAAAACAACCAAATTGAGGAATTAAGATCAACATTCAACCCATCGAATCCAATGAGACAGGACACCCCAATTTCCCCCCCATTAACCACTTCTTTCAATCAAGAAAATTCCGAAGATGAAAATATTTGAAGAATCATGAATTAATTTTTTGCCACGAAGCAAAAAATCTTGGAACCGAAGGAAAATCTCCATTGGAGTTATTTTCTGAAATAAATCGTGTAAAATTTACTAGTTGAAGATCTTGAAACCTACTTTCCATCCAAACTTGTTCCAATGGCCAAGGTGGACTTGGTTGCTCTACAATATTTGACTCATATAATTGACCAATACAAAGGATATGGCCGTTATTATTCAGAAAGGAAGAAAGATTTTTTGCAGCTTGATCCCGAATATTTTCAGGAATAACTTGCAAGATATGTATTTCTACAATTAGATCGAATCTATTTTTCCAATCTTCTGGAGGAGACAGTAAATCTCCAACACTGTAATCCACTGTAGAATTGGGAAATCGTTCACGACACCAATCGATTGAAGATTTTGAAATATCAAATGCAGTAACGTCGAATCCAATGTCTTTGAGCCATTCTGCATCGTCCCCTAGACCACACCCCACAACCAATGCTTTGCCATTGATTTCTGGACGATTTGCAATCCATTCCACCATTTGAGGATGAGGCTCCATTCGAGCCCACGGAACATCTTCTGAGACACGATTTGCAGTATCGTAGAGTTCTTCGAACCAACTCAAAGGCTCTCCATTAACCTGTGCCAATTCAGCCATTTTTTGGATTTTTTTTCGAATATCTTCTAAGTGCTCATCCATACATCCAGCTCACATATGGTTGATTATTGCATTACCAAATTCAGAACATTTGAGTAATGTCGCATCATCCATTAATCGTTCAAAATCATAGGTGACGGTCTTTGCTGAAATAGCACCCTCCATCCCTTTGACAATTAAATCAGCAGCTTCAGACCAGCCCATATGTCGCAACATCATTTCGGCACTGAGAATTAAACTTCCAGGGTTTACCTTATCTTGGCCAGTATATTTTGGAGCAGTTCCATGAGTTGCTTCAAAGATTGAGATTCCAGTATCATAGTTGATATTTGCACCTGGAGCAATTCCAATTCCTCCAACTTGAGCTGCAAGTGCATCAGAAATGTAATCTCCATTGAGATTCATTGTAGTCAATACACCATATTCTCTCGGGCGAGTCAAAACTTGTTGGAGCATTGCATCTGCAATTACATCTTTGATTGTAATTTGATTCCCAGTTTTTGGATTATTGAGGGTGCACCACGGCCCCCCATCTAACAATTCTGCGCCAAATTCATCTTGTGCAAGTTGATATCCCCAATCCCTAAATCCACCTTCTGTAAATTTCATAATGTTGCCTTTGTGGACAAGAGTAACACTGTCTTTGTCATTATCGATTGCATATTGAATAGCAGCCCGAACAATACGGCTAGTCCCCTCACTTGAAATTGGTTTGATTCCAATTCCGCTAGTTTTTGGAAAACGAATTTTCGTCACTCCCATTTCATTTTGAAGAAAATCGATAACTTTGGCAACTTCATCAGATCCAGCTTCCCATTCAATTCCAGCATAGACATCTTCGCTATTCTCTCGAAAAATAATCATGTCTACTGCACCGGGATCACGAACTGGACTGGGAGTTCCAGCATACCACCTAACTGGGCGAACACAAGCAAAAAGATCGAGCTTTTGTCGAAGAGCAACATTGAGACTTCTAATTCCTCCACCCACAGGAGTTGTTAACGGACCCTTGATTGATACTAGACCATTTTTCATCGCATCTAACGTTGCGTTAGGTAACCATTCCCCCACCGCATTGAATGCCTTTTCACCAGCCAAAACTTCTTCCCAATGGATTTTCTTTTCTCCAGAATATGCTTTCTCAACACTAGCATCTACCACATCAATCATTACAGGAGTAATATCAATCCCAATTCCATCACCCTCAATGAAATGAATTACAGGATTATTTGGTACATTCAAATCGCCATTTTCCATCGTAATGCTCGTACCTGCCATAGGAATCATACCGGGGGACTGACCCTTCATTCATCAATGAACCGCCCAATATCTGGCGGGACATCGTTGGCATTGGATACCGGTTCATGGAAGAATGAACCGTCTTCCTGCTGCCACCACCAACGACCATCTGGGTCAATGTAAACCGTGTGTCCTGTGGACTGATCGTACACTCCACCACCGATGAGATGGTTGTGATTTGGGACATGCAAAGTTTCGGTTTGATGTTGATTGGTATGCGCCAATTCTGAATCGTTTGGTTCATCTTCAGAATCTTCTTCCACATCTTCTTCGGCAAGACCTCGTGTTCGTAATCGAATCGCAAGCATGACTGTAAAAATCGATAGAGCTATGATGGCCAGAGCAAAGATCAGCGTAAGTAATGTGCTGACCCCCCCATTTCCTTTTGATCCTGTATTTTCATTGTCTGATGTTTCGATGTTTTCTGATTCATCTGGCGGTGCTTCGATTTGAATTTGCAAAATTGTCTGCAAATTTGCCCCGTCCGTCACCCGAACAAACAATTCTGTGTTGTTCCAATCCCACCACAAAATCAAACCATCTTCACTATATGTATTCCAAGTCAAATTATCATAGGACCATTCAATGCTTGATGGTCCACTGCCGAGCCCATCATCAATCGTCAACTCAACAACCAATTTGGGTACTGGTAAGCGTGAGGCATTGAGCAGCTCAATGGAAACTATTGGTACGTTTCGGTCAACACGAATCCAAGTTGCATTCGCGAATCCTATGTTTCCTGCTTCGTCAACAGCTCGAACTTCAAACGAATACCGACCATCCATGAGCATCGTCAGATTCACAATCGATTCATTTTGTGTGACTGGAGCCCACAAACCACCTGCCCATCGGACTTCATAGTGTGAAATTCCAGACAGGTCATCAGCAACAGGTTGCCAATAAATCGTGAGTTCGTCAGCGTTTTTCCATTCATCCATCGGAGTGATTAGGGGTGCTGGAGGTGGATTCAAATCAGTCTCAATACTTGCATTTGCCGTTACGAATCTCAATTGATAGGGGCCACCCGGCATCGCAGGATCCCAAGTAACTCGAATGTGGTACAATAACCCAACACCATCAAGATCATCGTTTAATGCTGAAATTGTCACCCAACGGACATCATCATCGACCATTCCTTGCCCTAGTGCACCTGAACCATTCAGTACGGCGACTTCTAGATGTGCACCTTCAGCACTCAATGCAACCGATGTTCGGTTTCCTGAATCGATGACAATCGCATACCAATCTACCACATCTAAACCGATGAGGCAACCATCCAACGTAAGGTTCGCATTCGCGCCCAAGTGATGCGCTGACGAACGTGTCGACGCCGCATCCGATTCAAAGCCACCATCAGTCTGTGGATTATCACATCCAGAGAGTGTATCACCTGCTGGTGGGGGGCTGCTTGAATCAATCGTGAATGTTGAATTAGATATACGGATATTGTTTGATTCATCATCCTCATAGTGCTCACCTCCAGAATCAATGACTAGAACAACCCACCAAACACCATCCATATCGCCAACCAAATTGACTACTTGTGAATCGGCGATGGTTGAGCCACTCAGCAGTGCTGGAACTCGAGATTGTGAAAGGCGAATGTCTCCACTTCCCAATGCGCGATCTTCAGAAAGCCAAATCTCGAAGTCGAACCCAAGGGATTCTTGCCCCAGATTCTCGGCCCCCCATTCAATCGATACCGTTTGTCCGGGTTCGGCAGAAAGTGGTGATTCAATCCATGCGGCTAAGAGGTCGCGGGCTGGTGCTGAAATCGAAAAGGAGGTGCTTGCAGCTGCATTGTTCGATTCATCATCCTCTTCAACCTCAGATGCTGTGTCGACAATAACGACCCAGTGAAAATCTCCAATATGCTGACCTGGGATGATGACATTCCGTACAATATTGGCTGAAGAACCACTGGTCAACGGATCGACTCGAAAACTGTCTACTTGTGTGTCATCAGTTCCCGACTGAGCATCAAGCGATAACAACAGACGGGCAGTGAATGAAGGTGTATCAGAACCACCAATATTACTGAGGTTGATGAATACAGTGCTCGATTGACCGCTCACAACATTGTTGGAATAGCCTATTGAATCAATTACAATATCTGCTTGCTCTAAGCAGAACTGTCCACTCGATGGCATTGCATTGTTCGTTTCATCCATCTCTACAATCGAGTTGGTTGGGTCGACAAGAATACCCCAATACCAACACCCGTCTCCCAGATTGGATGGGATACCAAGGTTGACCGATCCTGACCATGCACCACTTTGTGTAATTGTCCCGGTCACATCCGAACCGACCAGTACATCGTTTCCAGTTCCACTGATTGCAGAATCACTGGAAAGATAGATGCTGTAATCTACATTCGTGACATCCTCCATCCCGATGTTTGAAATTTGAATGGAAACTTGTGCCGTTCCACCTCGAACACCAGATGCTGGCCCAGATATAGCAGAGGGCTCCAAATCAGGACCACAATCGATTACAGTCAATTGGGCAGTGTTTGTAGCGACGATGTTGTTGTTTTCATCAGACTCTGAAATGTAGTCTCCATAATCCACGTAGAGGCCGACATAGTAGGTGCCTGGCGTGAGAGTCGTCGGTAGGGTTGCCTGCATACTTGAGTGCGTATAGGAAGGGACATTTGCGGTTCCACTCGCATATCCAAGAGAGGTGCCACTATACATCGCCGAAACCGAATTCCCTGTCGAAACTAGGGCTTCATAATAGTGAGAACCCGCATTATCAGTACCCAAATTAGTCACACTCAATGTGATGTAAATATCCGAACCTTCGCAAACTTGACGATAGCCGGAATCGACTGAAATCGAGGTTGCTTCCAAATCATAATCTGGAACCGTGATGTAGAGCGAATTCCCTACCTCGACATTGTTGGTCTCATCTCCTTCCGACACTCTACTAGTAGAATCTACGATGATTCCAAAATAATAGGTCCCTTGAGCCAAATTACTGGGCAACGTAGGACTATATGTTCCACTTCTAGATGATCCCCCAGAAATACTACTTGCCTGTTGGGTAGAACCTAATTTCGTATCACTGGTTGTAATTGTAGAATCGGTGGAAATGTACATTTCCCAGTAGAACCATCCAGATGTATCATCTCCAGAATTGTCGATTCTCCAAGAAATACTCACTTGTTGACCGGCTTGGGCTGTACTTGGTCCAGACGGATTGTCTGGAACTAAATCAGCAGGTTCTTCGATATCGATTCGTGAGCTGGAGGAAACGATGTTGTTTGTCTCATCCAATTCATTTACACCGTCGCGATTGTCAGCGATTAGGCCAAGATAGTAGTATCCTGGATTCATACCAGTTGGAATCGGAACATTGTATTCGTAACCAGAGCGGTAAGAACCACCACTAATACTGCTCTCGCTGAATTCATCAACGAATATATCTGATGTGGTGATGGTTGAATCAGTTGAAAGATACAGTTTCCAATAGAATGAACCAGAATAATCAGTGCCGATATTATTAATCCTATATTGCACAGTGATGGTATCACCCATAATTGCAGAAGATGAGGAGGTGCTAACCGACGCGGCTTCCAAATCAGGCAGATCCTCTTGAAGTGTAATTTGATTACAAGTCCGAGCATTGTTTGATTCGCTAGCTTCGTCAACATCAGAATCGACATCGAGGATATACCCCCAATAATATGTCCCAGCATTCATGGAGGAAGGGATTCGAGTGCTACTGGATAGAGAATCTGTCCGATAACTACCTGAAGACAAACTAGACGAATATTGGTCGCTGCCAACTTGCGTGTCACTAGTTGTGATGGTGGAATCTGTGGAGAGATACATCGCCCAGTAAAATGTGCCTGTTGATTGGCCGTGACTGCTGGAAACATCATTTTCATACTGAATTGAAATCGATGATGAGAGATAGTCTCCAACCGTGCCTGTGGTTGGGGTAGAACACGACGAGGAGGTGGTTCGAGGAACCAAATCAGCCAATTCATAGACGTGTACTCGGCCCGAATCGTAATCATCATTGTTGTTCTCATCAGATTCACTGACCTGGCCATTGATATCGACAATCATGCCGACATAGTAGTAACCACCTGTGATTGATGATGGAATAGTCACACTCTTGGTCGATGAACGGGTACTGCCTGAGGAAATGGTCGACTGCGACCAATCATCCAACAAAAGATCGCTAGTTGTAATTGTAGTATCTGTGGACAAATACAATCCCCACCGGAACGAACCTGATGATGAATCTCCATCGTTTTTGATTCTCGTACTGATACTTTTGGAATCTCCAGCATCTACTGAAGTCCAAGAAGCCGAGAGATAGTCAACTGTTAGATCAGGTCCACTTCGGGCTCCTGTTTCCATCAGAGCATCAGTTTGACTCAATTCTTCGACTTTGGAGACCGGTGCCAAGGCTAACAACATCGAAAAAAGTGCCAAAAGTGCGACGAATTGAATCGTGGTTGCTCTAGAGGGCATGGTCATTCTCCGTAACGGTTGTTCGACGTATATCTTGTGGTTCTCCTACAATTATCTCATATTTTTCCTTTCCAAGTCCTTGTTTTTGTACAACAACCATTCAAAACGAAACCCATCTTCGGTTAATTATGAATGGAGAGGTCCATTGGAATCATGAACAGGGGTATGTTGGTACTACTTCAGGAGGTAAATCATTCGAGATATACGGTGAAACATCCCCAAGCCCTATGGAAATGGTACTACATGCTCATGCAGCATGCTCTTTGATTGATGTAAAAGATGGATTGAAGCATAGAATAGAGAATGTTGAATTTTTGAGAATTGAGATAGAATCCGAAAGAGCAAAAACTTCTCCCAAAGTTTTCACATCCATTGTGATGAAATATATTGTTAAAGGAGACGTACCTGAAAAATTAGTTTCTAGATTAATTGAATCTAGTCACGAAAAATATTGTAGTGTTGGAAATATGATTACAAAATCGGGCACAACTCTTGACTGGTCTTTAGAAATGCTATAATCACATTCCCAATATCGAAACGACTGAGTCAAAAAAAGCTGGTATTTCAATATCAATTGGGTTTTCTCCATCCATCCATGCTCCTCTTGCAAAACTATCCCCCAAACCAATACTATTCATCCAAGAATACACTTCTTTCCACCCCTTTTTGGTCATCCCAACATCCAATGCCTTTCTCCCCAAGTATCGCGCACAAACTTCTCCTTGATCAGAAAACCATTCTTCTAATTCTTCAACATACGATTTGAGCCCAGTAACTCCCTCACCAATTCCTTGAGAGACCAACGGCAACGATTCCATATACGCCATATCAAGATCTTCTCTTTCCTCCGCCTGCATACTTAAAATTTCAGAAAGTCGAGTAAGTAGGGAATGCCCCTCAACATTCAGGGCATCATCATCCCACCCTAATTCTAAGCCGATTGTATAGGGGTGTTTCATGGAATCACCCAATCAAGTTTTGAACCAATTCTAAGTGTCGCTCAAATGTAATATTCAATTCAACCCTTTTCTTTGCCAGTAATCGTACTTCAGCGGGATCAAGAATTCCATCCACCCACACAGTTTTGAGGAGCATTACATAGATTTCTTCATTTTTGTTCTTAACTCCCTCATCAGATTCTTCAATTTGTAATTCATCATCATCATCCATTAGGTCAGATAGTGCATCGAACTTATCTCCCACATCATATGTTGTATGACTTGCACCCGAATTCCCTCCAATTCCTAATTCTTCAAATGGATCAACATCATCATGTGTTTCAGAATCAATCCCACCCATTTCAAGCCCACTTTCAAGGGGGCTGAACTCATCATCATCGTCATTCATATTGTGTTGCATATGGAGGTGGTTGTTCAAACCATCCCGCTCATGTTTGGAAATTTGATAATTACCAACCTCTAATTATGTCAGGATTGATTGTAATCGATGTGCGTTAATTCTAAATTATGCATTTTGTGAAACATATGGCACCCTCTAGTTTGATGTTTTTCCAATGAACCATCCATTAACAATCATATACCCTCGATTGAGCCAACAGATTCCCACGCGAATAGATGTGCGGCATGAAGTCAATAGGTGAACAAAGGAGGGATGAGAATGCAGAGTACCATGGAAAACAGCAATGATGGAACAAGTGGCATGACTATCAAACGTAGATTTACTACTGTGGGAGATAACCCATTCGATACCTTTGAATGGATTACTACAGATTTAGAGATTCGCAATATGGATGGAACGGTTGCTCATGATATGCTCGGAGTCTGTTTCCCAAGTGGATTTGAAGGAGTACCTGGGACTGTTGCTGCCCAGAAATATCTACGCAAAGCAGGAGTCCCTGCAGCCCTTAGACCAGTTCCAGAAGACGGTGTTCCAACATGGCTCCAACGCTCAGCCCCCGATGAAGAAAAACTTCAGAAGATGGAAAATAATCAACGATATATCGCTGAAACTGATTTTCGGCAAATGTTCCGTAGATTAGCTGGAACATGGACATATTGGGGATGGAAGTATGGTTATTTTGCATCCGAAGAAGACGCAAGATCATATTATGATGAAATGTGCTTTTTGATAGCAAGTCAACGCTCTGCCCCAAACAGCCCACAATGGTTCAACACAGGCCTCCATTGGGCATATGGAATTGAAGGAAATCCCCAAGGGCATATGTTTGTAAATCCAGATACTGGAATGATGACTGAATCATCCAACTCATACGAACACCCTCAACCTCATGCCTGTTTTATTCAGTCTGTAAGTGATTCACTTGTAGGTGGAAGTGAATCTATCATGGGCCTATGGGAAAGAGAGGCATTATTGTTTAAATTCGGTTCAGGCACAGGTTCTAATTTTAGTAACATCCGGGGTAAAGACGAACCACTTTCAGGCGGTGGCCGTTCGAGTGGTCTTCTTTCATTCCTAAAGATTGGAGATCGTGCTGCAGGCGCAATAAAATCTGGAGGAACAACTAGGCGGGCAGCCAAGATGGTTACGTTAGATTTAGACCATCCAGACATTGAAGAATACATTAATTGGAAAGCATCTGAAGAAGAGAAAGTATCTTCATTAATTATTGGAAGTCAATTGTTACAAAAGCATGCAAAATCAATCATGTCTGCAATGTGGGCAGATGAAGCAGAAACGGCCTCATCAGATATGAATACTAATCCTGAACTGAAAAACGCCCTTGTTAATGCAGTTAAGGACGGCGTACCAGAACCACATATCAAGAGGATAATGGATCTTGGTGACCAAGGATGGCGATCAGTAAATTTCGAAGTATTCGATTCTGATTGGCAAGGTGAAGGTTACATTACAGTGTCTGGACAGAATAGCAACAATTCAGTCCGAGTGCCCAATAATTTCATGGATGCTGTTGAAGCGGGAGATGATTGGAATCTTTATTGGAGGACAGAATTGACTTCTGCTGAAGAAGAAGGAAGAAGTCCTGAACCATGCAAAACACTCCCAGCAAGAGACCTTTGGGATCAAATTGCATACACAGCTTGGGCTTGTGCAGACCCAGGTGTTCAGTACGACTCCACAATCAATGAATGGCACACATGTCCTGAAGGAGGAAGAATAAACGGCTCAAATCCATGTTCAGAATACATGTTCTTGGATGATACAGCATGTAATTTAGCAAGCATAAATTTACTTGAATACTATGATGCAAACACACGAACATTCCAGATTGAAGATTTCCAACATAGTGTTCGACTTTGGACTACAACTCTAGAAATTTCTGTATTAATGGCACAATTCCCCAGTGAAGAAATTGCGCAGAAGTCATACGAATACAGAACCCTTGGTCTTGGGTATTGCAACCTTGGGTCATTATTGATGCATATGGGAATACCATATGATGACGACCGAGCTCGTGCTATTTGTGGTGCATTAACGGCAATAATGTGTGGTGAATCATATGCTACTAGTGCAGAGATGGCCAGCTTCCTTGGTCCCTTTGAAAAGTATGGTGAAAACAGAGATCATATGTTACGTGTAATACAAAATCATCGTCGTGCTGCATATGATGTAGAATCAAAAGAATACGACTCCCTTTCTGTTAAGCCGTTGGGAATTGATGCAGAATTATGCCCTGATGATTTGTTGGATGCTGCTAGAGATACATGGGATCGTGCATTGAATCTTGGCACGGAGTTTGGATTTAGGAATGCACAAACAACTGTAATTGCTCCGACCGGAACAATCGGATTGGTCATGGCATGCGATACTACTGGAGTAGAACCATCATTTTCATTGGTTCAATTCAAATCGCTTGCAGGCGGAGGAATGCTGAAAATCATCAATAATGGTGTTAAGTTAGCTTTGTCGGAACTCGGTTATGATAACTCACAAATTGAAGAGATGGAGACTTATGTAATGGGAAGTAAGAGCATTGAGGGGTGCCCCAGTATTAGTCGAGAACGCCTAACTAAAGCAGGTTTTGGAGAGGCAGAATTTGCTAAAATCGAAGATTCAATAGGAGCTGCGTACGACATTAGAGGCGCATTTAATGTTCATACATTGGGTTCTGATTTCTGTACAGATGTACTTGGAATGAAGGAAGAACAAATAGACAATCCATTCTTCGATGTTCTGAAGCATATCGGTTTTTCAGTATCTGAAATAGATGATGCCAATGATTACGTCTTTGGAAGAATGACAATTGAAGGCGCACCACATCTGAATGAAGAGCATCTTGCAGTCTTTGATTGCGCAACACCATGTGGTAAGTATGGAGAGCGATCCATTGCTTGGCCAGCACATGTTAGGATGATGGCTGCTGCCCAACCATTTATTTCTGGAGCAATATCGAAAACCGTAAATCTTCCATCATCTGCAACTATTGATGATATCCGAGAAGTGTACAATCTTTCACATTCTACAATGAATAAGGCTACAGCAGTTTACAGAGATCAAAGCAAACTTTCACAACCACTGATGAATAAATTAGTAGACACATCATCGTTAGAAGAAGAAACACTCAACGACTCTACTACAATTACTACAGAAAATGCAGTTAAACAAGTTGTTGAATCATTGCCATTACCTGCTGAACAAGCCATGCCATTGGCGAAAGCGTATGTTCAGAATTACATCGCAACTCGCCGTCCACTTCCAGACGTTAGAGAATCTAAGACGATGAAGGCGCGTGTAGGTGGACATACTGTCTATCTTTCATCGAGCATGTATGAAGACGGCCGTCTTGGAGAGATTATGCTAACAACTTCGAAGGAAGGAATGGCCTGGCGTTCATTGTTGAATCAGTTTGCTATTGCAGTTTCAATCGGTCTTCAATATGGTGTTCCATTGGATGCATTTGTGAAATCGTTCACTTTCCAGAAGTTTGAGCCAAGTGGAATGGTTTCAGGCGGGTCAGGTCGTGTAAAGATGGCGACTTCTATTGTCGATTATATCTTCCGTGAGTTAGCAATTAATCATTTGAATCGTGATGATTTATCCCACGTTTTAGCCGAAGATCTTGACTCAACTTCCATTAGTCGGCCAGAACACACTCCAGATGGAATTGCTAGAAATATCGGACATCAACGCAATATTCAGACAACTCTCGATGTTGATATGATGGATACACCACCAATTCATGATCAAGAAAACGAATCATCTGAAGTTCCACTAAAGGCGGAGGTCGAGAGTGACCTACCATATTCAGTAGCCGAATCTGCTCGAGCTATGGGATTCACTGGAGACATTTGTACAACATGTGGAAGTAGCCAAATGGTTCGCAATGGAACTTGTTTGAAGTGTAATGAATGTGGTGAAACCACCGGTTGTTCTTGAAATCAATTCAACCATTCAGTATCCAATTCATTTTCTGTTAATCTCTCCAACAGAGTTTTTCGAGCAGATGGATTTCTCTCACACATTTCTATTGCAAAACGACGAACTCTTACTCTAGAAACCTCATCATCTTCAATTAATGAATTAACTAATATTCCACGAGAATCATGAGGATCTATTTGCATTAGTATCCTTAAACCACTTTGTACAAATCTTCTTCTTGAACGTATATCATCATGAGTAGCAGCTCGTTCAACACGACTTAGAAATGCTTGCTCATCATGAACTGCAATTGCACTAAGAGCACCTTGGGCAATTACTGCAGGATCACCACCATGTTCAAATCCACAATCAATTAGTAGTAGAGAAGTTTCTACTGAATGATATGAAATTCGTTCAGCAAGAGACACAACCTTCGTCATTTTATCTGAATCTAGATTACCAATTATAGTATCAATCAATTCCTTTGAAAATTCTAAATCCTGAATGATGAGATGAGGCAAACATTCCAACAGTGTATCTATCATAGATTCATTATTTATTGAAGAAAACAATCTTTCTTTCATTCTCAAAGGAATGTATAGGTGAGAACGATTGACAATTTCTGGCCACCATCTAAACATCAACAAAATTTCAGTTTCAAGAGCATCTAGAATCCATGCAGCAGCAATTGCCCCATCCACATGAATATCTACTCCATCACCGACATCATCTTCTCCATTCCAATCTAATAGATGCGGCCCCTTATTCGCTCTTGTTTGCCAATATCCAGGTGGAGATGCCAAAGCAATTGATTCGATTAAATGAAACCCATCATCAAGAACTGCCCTAGGCCTCTGTATACATACTCCAATAAATAGAGAAATTGCCCACCACCACCGATTTACATCTGGGACATCAGAATCTAATCCTGATTGAAACCATTCGGTTATCCGAGCGATTAGAAAATGATCGATTAATGCGTCCATAGAATCGAAAATATGTTGATCTAAAGCACGCTCTTCATCAATTGCTCTCTTCACATGATCAGGAACATTGGAACTCAGATAATTTTCGATAATTCTCTTGAATCCAGCTTTATCTATTGCGTTTACACCAATGGCTTGTTGTTGAATAACTTCTGCATCTGGCTCAATTGCCGGCATTTCTTCGAAAAGGTGTGGTGGCGAGGGTAACGGTGTAAACTTCACTCCAACATTCACACATGAACACAAGGCATCATGTGCCTTTTCCCAAAGTAATGCCATAGGCTCCCGTCGGGCCAAATCTTCACTCCCTCATGCCTCTGAAAACAGATTTGGATGCCATGCAGTAATCTTTCCAGTGAATGCACTAGCCATTACTGTTAGTGGGCTTGCTAGATACAATTTCCCTGGCCCTGAACGCCCCTGAAAATTCCGATTAATTGCCGATACTGAAATTTGTTCTGTATTATTAGAAACCCCGGGGCCAGCACCAATACAAGCCCCACATCCAGGATCAATGAGTTTAACTCCAACAGATTCAAACAAGTCGACCCATCCATTTTGTATAGCCAAATCCTTGACTGCCTTTGATCCAAATTGAATATAACAATCAACTCCATCTGCAATCATTAGTCCAGCATCAATAGCGGCCTGAGTTACCATTGCATAGTAATGGAAATCATCATCCTTTCCTGCTGTACATGAACCAGCATATGCAATATCAATTTCTACATCGCCAATTTCATCGATGTATGCTCCATTTGTTGGATCAGATGGAATACCTTCGTCGGGGTTTCCAGGATGAGCCACCATTGGTCGAATTTGGTCCAGATTAATCGAATGAATGCCTCCATCATAGTGAGCATTTTGATCAGGATAGACAAAAGCCATCCGAATCTGTTCTTCTGACAAATCACTTCGTCGTTTCAAAAACCAATCGATAGTCACTTGATCAGGCTCACAAATTCCTGTTTTTGCACTACATTCAGTTGCCATATTGCAAAGCGTCGCTCTTTCATCCATAGAAAGAGACGCCAATCCAGGACCGCCAAATTCCATTGAACGATCTAATGTATCTGAGTGTTTGGCGTAATGCCACAAGATGTGCA
>Ga0066849_10000648_pt1 | contig 14011 bp, 12 predicted proteins | sample ETNtaG_9_FD_65492 | JGI IMG/M metagenome (GOLD analysis project Ga0066849, IMG submission 65492) | Marine microbial and viral communities from oxygen minimum zone, Eastern Pacific Ocean - ETNP201406SV69 | ecosystem: Environmental > Aquatic > Marine > Oceanic | place: Pacific Ocean: Eastern... | reverse complement strand
GCTCCATGCCTTCAAGTTAACTATCGATACCAAAACAAAGTTACTAAACCCCATTTCAACCAGTTAGTGCAGGAAATTAAAGATGGAAATCGTTCAGAAATACCAAAACATGGTTCCCTAGCAAAAGTAAGGCAGAGCATTCCTAACGAACGACTTGCTGGGATAGAACCAGTTGATGATGCTCAACCACCTGAATGGTTAAACCGGAATGGGAAAGACTCATGACATTCCCACTTATTACTACAAGCCGATGGGGGATAGAAGATGCTCACACTCTTGACCGGTACGTCGAAACAGAAGGATATAAAGCACTTACAAAAGCTTTGACGCTGACCCCAGAAGAAGTACACGACGAAGTTAAAAAAGCTTCTCTCCTTGGAAGAGGAGGGGCAGGTTTCCCTGCCGGAGTCAAGTGGGGGTTCCTACCAGAAAATGTGTGGCCACGTTACCTCGTAGTTAACGGAGACGAATCAGAACCTGGAACATACAAAGACAGGATTCTACTCGAACGAGACCCTCATCAACTCATAGAAGGATGTCTTATTACTTGTTATGCTTTAGGGTTATCCCAATGTTTCCTTTATGTCCGAGGTGAGATGGCGCACGGACAGGAGAGAATAGCGAGCGCACTTAACGAAGCTTACGAAGCAGGCTACATAGGTAAAAATATATTAGGAACAGAATTCTCTGTAGATATTGTTCTGCACTGGGGTGCAGGCGCTTACATCGTAGGGGAAGAAACAGCCTTAATAGAAAGCCTTGAAGGTAACCGAGGCATGCCTAGGCTCAAACCACCATTTTTCCCTGCTTCAATCGGGCTGTATGGGAAACCGACAATTGTTAACAATGTAGAGACTCTTTCTAACGTTCCCTGGATTGTTTTACATGGTGGAGAAAAATTTTCTAAAATTGGTTCAGAACAATCAACTGGAACTCGAATATTCGCAGTCTCAGGACATGTTAATAACCCAGGAGTTTTTGAAGTTGAATTCGGTACAACTACCTTTCGTGACTTGATCATGGGAGAAAAATATGGTCAAGGAATTCTAAATGGAAACCAGATAAAGGCATTCATTCCCGGCGGTGCTTCAGCTCCATGGTTTTTTGAAGAACATTTAGATGTGCCATTAGAAAAATCAACTGTTGATCAAGCTGGTTCTATGCTTGGGTCAGGAGCAATAGTTGTTATGGATGAGACAACAGACATTGTTCGAGCATGTCACAATGTCGTCAGATTCTTCTCAAGAGAATCATGTGGGAAATGTGCTCCATGCAGAGAAGGGACAAGCTGGCTAGAGAAAATCCTGCAAAGAATTATTGATGGTAATGGGAGAGACGATGATTTGGATCTACTTCTTGATGTCTGCGACAACATCAGCCCCGGAATTACTTGGCCACCCAAGCAAACAACGATTTGCCCTCTAGGACCATCAGCAGTTTCGCCGATCTCTTCAGCAATCAAAAAGTATAAACATGAATTTGAAGCATACATATCCCAATCCTCCCAAGGAACTCCAGTGGGGATACAAGGTGGATTAACATGAGCGAAATCTTGGGCAGAGAAGATCTCATTAATTTCACCCTCAATGGAGAAGAAGTTAGCGCAGTAAACGGTGAAAACTTAATTGAGGCTTGCGATAAAGCAGGAGTTGAAATACCGAGGTTCTGCTACCACAAGCGAATGAATTCTGTAGGAATGTGCCGAATGTGCATTGTGGAGATTGATACGGGAAGAGGACCTGCTCTTCAACCTAGCTGTATGCTTTCAGTCAGTGAAGGGATGTCCGTCAATACGGAATCTGAAACCACCAAAAAAGCTCAGGATGGAGTGTTGGAATTCCTTCTCCTAAACCACCCTCTGGACTGCCCAGTTTGCGATAAAGGCGGAGAATGTCCTCTTCAAGACCAGACTATTGCATTTGGACCTGGTGAAACCCGATTTGTTGAGGAGAAACGACATTTTGAAAAACCCATCCCAATAAATGACAATGTTTTCTTAGATAGAGAACGCTGCATACTCTGCGACCGGTGCACACGCTTCGCAGATGAAGTCGTAGGTGATCCATTGATTCACTTCATAGATCGGGGAAACGCGACACAAGTGAACACATTCCCTGAAGATCCGTTCGCATCATATTTCAGTGGCAACGTAGTACAAATCTGTCCGGTGGGAGCACTAACCGCTAAACCCTACCGCTTTAAAGCTCGACCATGGGATCTAGAAGAAATTGAATCTACTTTCCCGAACCCCCTTGGAGATAGAATCACTATTCAATCATCTAGAGACCAAGTTCTTCGATTCCAAGGACTTGATAATGATTCAGTTAATTGGGGTTGGCTAACAGATAAAGACAGGTTTTCCTTTCAAGCTTTTCAGAGCGAATACAGAGTCCAAGAACCCTTAGTAAGGGGTGGAGGGTTAAATAAGCCCGATAAGAACGGTCGCGGGCTCGTTGCATCTTCATGGTCGAATGTCTTGAACATGACTGCTGAAGCTATTAACCGAACCGAACCGAACCGGGTAGCAATTATTGGGGGATCGCGTTTAACAAATGAATCACAATATGCCTGGACAAAATTAGCTAAAGGCATTATCGGCACTGACAATGTTGATGGAAGTCTCGGGGATGAGCTCCCAACAAGTGCATTACTAGGTCTTCCTAAAACAACCATTGATGATGTTTGTACTCCTGGAAATACTGTAATTCTAATTACTCCTGACTTAAAGGAAGAATATGGAACGCTCTATATAAGATTACGTCACGCCGCTACAGAGAACTCTGTCAAACTAATTGAACTCTCACCTACAGAAACTGGACTCAGTAAAACAGCTGCAATTTCACTTCGTCCTAGACCTGGGGAAATAGCTAAAGTAGTTGAATCAATCCTAACTGGCGAAGGCCCAGTAGAAATAGGGGGAATCCCAAAGGAGCAGATACTTCAAGCTCATGAATTAATCAACGGTAATGAACTCAAAGTTGTTTACGGGAAACAATCAATAGCGGAATCTGACCAACCACTCATTGAAGCTCTATCGCTATTAAAAGAAACCTCTAATTCAAAGTTTTTACCTTTAGTACGCAGAGGAAATGCGATGGGTGCTGTTCATATGGGAATGGCTCCCGGTCTGCTACCTGGACAAATGCCACTTACAGAGGGCTTAAAAGCATTTTCAAACCTATGGCCAAATCTACCAAACGAAAAAGGAATGGGAACTGAGGAAATTCTCCAAAGTGCCGCCGATGGAATGATTGATGTGCTATTTCTCCTAGGCGCAGACCCTTTATCCGATTTCTATGATCCAGAACTTGCTGAAAAAGCATTGAAAACGGTTAGTTCAGTGATATCTGTTGACCTTTTTGTGACCGCCTCTGCCTATCACGCTGACATTTTTTTCCCAGCTTCAGCTTTTATTGAGGTTAATGGTAGCCACACAAACATAGAGGGAAGAGTTACCCCAATCCGTCAAAAAGTCACATCCCCTGGGACAGCGCGGCCGGACTGGATGATCGCAGCTGAAATCGCAAACAAACTTGGTTACGACTTAAATATCGAAAGTCCAGAAGATGCTTGGGATGAGTTAGGCCAAACGTCGACAATCCAAACTCCAGTTAATATGGACTCAATTTGTGATTCACCCGATGGTCAAATTCTTGAATCAACAGGTGCAATCACTTTAGAGAAAATCAAAGAAGTATCAGACACCCGCCCATTTGATTCGTATTCGCTCAGATTAGTTCTCGCAAAACGAATGTATGACTTAGGGACAGTAACGCAAATGTCCCCAGCTCTAAAACAATTTACGGGAACGAGCCAACTCTTCGTCAACCCTTCAGACTTCAAATCAATGGGACTAAAAAATGGTGAACCCGTTCTGGTTACGGCAGGTGAGAAAAACCTTACTGTTCTTGTGGTCCCCAACAACAAGGTTCCTAGATCAGTAGCGTTTGGTTATTTAAATCAAATGGGAGAAGACCTCCGAACTCTGCTAGTCAAAGGGGTAGACAGTACAGATATTCGAATCGACCCGACAGCAAAGGTGGGTTGAGATGTTTGCTGGACTTGACCCACTTTTCATAGGTGATGCAGGAACAATAGAGATTTTGCTTATCGTAATCATGAAAGTGGTCGTCGCTTTCGCCCTACTGCTCGTATCGGTAATGCTTTATATCTGGTGGATGAGAAAATTCATTGGTGCTATGCAAAATCGTGTCGGCCCAAGTAGAGCTGGACCATTTGGGATACTCCAAACACTCGCAGATGGGATAAAACTTTTTTTCAAAGAAGATTTGATTCCGAATCAGTCTGACAAATTGGTCTTTAAGATAGCACCGTTTTTCTCAATCGTTCCCGCCCTACTTGTGTTTACAGTAGTGCCAGTTGCGGGAGACTTTAGTAGCAGTGGAGATGGAACAGTAAATTGGTTTGGGAATAAGACTTTCGTGCAATTAGCTGACCCACATATAGGGATTCTGTTTGTTCTCGCCATGTCATCAATCGCAGTCTATGGAATTATGTTGGCCGGATGGTCATCAGGTTCAAAGTATCCCTTATTAGGTTCTGTGAGAGCATCAGCACAAATGGTCTCATACGAAGCAGCTTTAGGACTTGCATTAGTAGCTGTCCTTATGAAAACGGGGACCTTATCAACACATGATATCGCTCTTAGTCAAAATGGTGGAATAACCGACTGGGGACTAGTAATCACTGGCTTCATCCCTTTCATTATTTTCTTTATTGCGACCACTGCTGAATTGAATTCGCCACCATTTGACCTTGTTGAAGCAGAACAAGAACTTGTAGGCGGGTTTCATACCGAATACAGCTCAATACGGTTCGCCCTTTTCTTTATGGCAGAGTTTATGAATGTGATAACTATGTCAGCAGTAATGGTTACCTTATTCTTCGGCGGACCTGGCGGGTACTATCCTTCATTTGGCCCAGCTTGGCTCTGGGGACTCTTCTGGTTCGTCGGGAAAGTTTTTATCTTCGCTTCAATTTTTGTATGGATGCGCGGGACTCTCCCTCGACCCAGATACGACCAACTCATGGACTTCGGATGGAAAATTCTTATTCCATTAGCTTTAGGCTGGGTCCTACTTTTAGCGACACTCGACGTTTTTAAAGACCGCGGCAATGACGGGGGATTATCACAACTCTTAGTTCTAATTATTTGCGTAACTACACTAACGCTTTTAGCTGGCTTGCTTATGAAGTCAATACAACTAGGAAAGCAGCGAAGAGAGCTAGACGGAGAAGAGGTCTTTGGATGAACAACTATGCTCTCCTTGAACTAGCACAATCTCAGCGGGGTCAATTCTAATGAGTATGCTCAACTTCTTTAAAGGTTTCGCCGTAACGTTCGGGAAATTAAATCATGCATCAAAATCCGGCAAGGTTGTTACCACAAGCTACCCCAAGGAAAAAAGAGAGAAACCTTCAAGGCTTCATGGAAGACATGTCTTAAACCGTTATGAAGACGGAATGGAAAAATGCATAGGCTGTGAACTTTGCGCAAGCGTATGCCCAGCAAATTGCATTTACGTCCGAGGAGCAGATAATGACCCCACAAAACCCACATCACCTGGAGAACGCTTTGGTTTCATCTACGAAATCAACTACCTTCGCTGCATTCATTGCGACCTCTGCGTTGAAGCATGCCCAACACAAGCAATTACAGAAACCAAGCTTTTCGAATTCTCGTTTACTGACCGAAAACAAGCTATCTACACTAAAGAAGAATTAGTTGTTGACGATACTGGAAAACCCCAACACCTTCCGTGGGAAGACTGGCGACCGGGCGAAGATGAACACACATCTGCTTGGATGAGAGCGACATCACCATCTGGTTCAGCGAACTATGAAGGGAAAGTCCAATGGGCCGCGGAACTTGGATATGGGACCCGTGCTCCTGAAAAAGGACAAAGCAAAAATACAGAAGAAGGAAATCAGTGATGGAAGCAATAACATTCTTCATCGCTGCTCTGATTGCTGTCGCTGGTGCGTGCGGAGTCGTGTTCCTCAAAAACCCAGTACATGCAGCACTCTCACTAGTCGCAACTTTGTTTGGAGTTGCAATTCATTTCATAAACTTGGAAGCTTACTTTTTAGCAGCTGTCCAAGTGATCGTATATGCCGGTGCTATCGTCATCCTCTTCCTCTTCGTCATAATGCTCCTAGGTGTTGACAGAGCAGAGAGTATGGAATCAGACCCAATAATTGGCCAACGACAATTAGCTTTATTGGCAACAGCTGGACTACTCATCTTAGGAATTTTCATAGGAGTAGCATTCTCAGGAGAAGTTACAGGGGTTCCACCAATTGAGGCTCAGCAATCTACGTTTGAAGGCGGATTAGCTATTGATAACGGGGCAACATCTGACAAAGTCCCACCCCAAGAAAACATTAAAGAAATAGGTAGAGCCCTATTTTCAACAAGATATGTCTTTGCGTTAGAAATCACAGCCCTCCTACTTACGATAGGAGTTGTAGGCGCAGTAGTACTTACTAGAAAAACCAAATCAGAGCTAGATCCGATACCCGTTGTTGAACCACCATCGTTGATGCGAAATTCGGAAGAAGAAATTGAGTTGGCACTCGGTGAAGATGAAGAAAAACCAATTGGAGAGACCGCAGACACCTCTATAGAGGACCTAACCAATGATGAACTAGAGGTCAATGGAGAATGACTTTCGCTATGGCAATAGGAACTGAATACTATCTAGCTCTTTCCGCATTACTTTTCACAATCGGCGCAGGGGGGTTACTAGTTCGGAGAAACCCCCTGATAATGTTTATGTGCATAGAGTTAATGCTCAATGCGGCGAACTTGGCATTTGTCAGTTTCGGAAAAGAAATGAGTGATCTCGGAGGGCAAATGTCTGTCCTCTTCGTTCTAGTTGTTGCAGCAGCCGAAGTCGTAATTGGACTAGCAATCGTCGTAGCAGTAATGCGTAGAAGACCCAAAGCATCAATTGATGAAGTATCGGTTCTAAGAGGGTAGTGATGGAAAATCTCGTTTGGCTAATACCCACCTTTCCTCTTCTTGGTTTCGCTTTGCTTCTTCTATTTGGAAGACGATTAGGAGAACCAAATGCCGGATGGTTAGCCACTACTATGGTCACTGGTTCGTTCCTTTCATCACTTTGTGTTTTCCTTGGAATGGCAGGCAAAAATAGCGAAAATCGAGTCTACGAAATAACGCTTTTCGAATGGATTCCTTCCGGAGAGCTAAGCGTTGGACTGGGATTTCTAGCAGACCCCTTATCCATCACCATGGCACTATTCATAACAGGTGTCAGTGCGCTCATTCACATGTACGCAATCGGATATATGCATGGCGACCCAAACTTCTCAAAATTCTTTATCTACCTCAATTTATTCGTCTTCTCTATGCTCATGCTCGTCCTTGGAGACAACCTATTGATAACTTTCCTTGGTTGGGAAGGAGTAGGGGCTTGTTCATATTTCCTAATTTCCTTTTGGCATCAAGACCCTGCAAATGCATCTGCCGGAAAAAAGGCTTTCGTCACAAACCGGGTAGGCGACTGGGGATTCATGGTTGCAATGTTCTTGCTTTTCTTCAACATCGGGTCCCTGAAATACAGTGATATCTTCTCATCAGTAATTCAAGTAGATGCACTAACTCAAACGACAGCAACAGCTATCGTGGTTATGTTATTCATAGGAGCCGCAGGAAAATCAGCACAATTCCCACTCTACTTATGGCTTCCTGATGCCATGGCGGGCCCAACCCCAGTTTCGGCCCTTATCCATGCTGCGACCATGGTTACATCAGGAGTTTACTTATTGACAAGAATGAACCCCGTTCTAGCTGAAGCAGCTGGCTGGTCAACCAACTTAATTTGGGTAATAGGCCTGTTTACTGCTTTATTCGCTGCAACTGCAGCGGTTGCACAAAATGATATAAAGAAAGTTCTTGCGTACTCAACAGTAAGCCAACTGGGATTCATGTTTGTCGCCGTAGGTTCAGGTCTTTACGTAGCTGCTATTTTTCACATGATCACTCACGCCTTCTTCAAAGCATTACTTTTCCTTGGTGCTGGTTCAGTCATACATGGAATGCACGAAGAACAAGATATGAGAAAATATGGTGCATTGAAAAAAGCCATGCCCATAACTGCAGGGACTTTCATTATTGGTTGGCTAGCAATTTCTGGAGTCCCACCTTTCTCAGGTTTCTGGTCAAAGGATGAAGTTCTACTTGCAGCATGGAATGAGAATAAGGTCGCTTGGGTATTACTCCTAATAGCAGCAATCATGACAGCGTTTTATATGAGCAGGCTTGTCTTCATGACTTTCTTCGGTGAAAAACGCTGGGGAGAAGATGAAACAGGTAATCACGAACACGAAGAAAGTGAAACAGAAAACCAGGAACAAGAAGAAATATCTCCTAACCCTGAAGGCGAGGAAAGGCGCACCTTTAACCCACATGAGTCACCAGTATTAATGTGGTTCCCACTCGTAGCACTAGCTGGACTCGCAGCGACAGCAGGACTACTGAATCTACCGTTCAGTCATGACACTAAATTTCTTGAAAAGTGGTTAGAACCTGTCCTCTTCGGAAATGAAGTACACGTACTCGCTTCAACTTCAACTAAGTGGCTATTAGCTGTAATTGCCATCATCGGAGCAACAATTGGTGTCCTCAGCGCCAGTTATGTCTACTTAAAGAACCGTGTTAATCCCACCCAGATAGAACTTCCTATCCTTCAAGATGCTTGGAAATTTGACCGTTCTGTAAGCAACTTTATGGGTGGGCCGGGCAGGAAAATATTTGATTGGATTACTTGGTTCGATCGAACTGTCATAGATGGCGCAGTAAACGGGGCAGGGAAATTAACCCAAGGGATAGGAATACGATTAAAAACTACACAAACTGGTCTCATTAGAACATACGCATTGGGAATGGTCATTGGCGCCGTAGCTATCCTTACCTATTTTGTCTCGAGGATGGGATTCTAATGAGCCTCTTAACTATCTTCGCCTCAGCATCACCAGAAGTATCATTCCCAGTGATACCCGTACTAGTTCTTCTGCCCGCCTTTGGAGCACTAGCCGTAGCTTTAACACCCAATGGACGAATAGGCCTACACAAACTCATGGCTACCGTCTTTACTGGAATAACCGGAGCAATTTCAGTATGGGTTCTAACTGCATTTGAAAGCAATGGGGATTACCAATTTCTCTCCGAACTGACGTGGATAGAAAGCCTCGGAATTCAATGGAACGCAGGGATTGATGGAATATCACTCTTTCTAGTAGTACTTACTGGCTTATTATTTCCATTTGTAGTTATTGCTATAAACCCTCACCATGATCACAAGGCCTACTACATTTGGGTCCAATTACTGCAGACAGGGTGTATGGGAGTATTCGTTTCCCTAGACCTGTTCATGTTCTTTGTTTTCTTTGAAATCGTCCTCGTTCCTATGTATTTCCTTATAGGAAAATGGGGCCACGGTAATGCTAAGTACGCCGCTACGAAATTCTTCCTCTATACGATGCTCGGCTCAGCTTTGATGTTGGTAAGTATTATTTCCTTAGTTGTGCTTCACTCAAGAGAAGCCGGAACTGACATAACCTTCAATTTAATTGAAATAGCTTCTAACCCTGCTATCTCTACAAATTCAGCGCGCCTAATTTTTCTAGGCTTTGCATTAGCCTTTGCTGTAAAAGTTCCCCTATTCCCTGTTCATACATGGTTACCAGATGCGCATACTGAAGCCCCTACTGCAGGATCTGTAATCCTTGCTGGAGTAATGCTTAAATTAGGAACATATGGATTTATCAGGTTCGGTTTATACCTCTTCCCAGAAGCCTCTCATTTCTTCGCACCGCTCTTTTTAACACTTGGAGTAGTAGGAATTATTTACGGAGCGATAGTCGCAACAATGCAAAAAGATCTCAAACGACTAGTTGCGTACTCCTCAATAGCCCACCTTGGATTTATTGTGTTAGGAACCTTTTCCCTTAACACTCAAGGTATTCAAGGTGCCACAGTTCAAATGATCAACCATGGTTTATCAACTGGCGCACTTTTTATGCTCGTAGGAATTATTTACGAACGCCGGCATACTCGCCAAATTTCCGAACTCGGAGGAATCCAAAAATCAGCACCAGTTTTAGCTGGAACATTTACACTAGTGATGCTCTCATCGGTCGGACTTCCTGGCCTCAATGGCTTCGTTGGCGAATTTCTAATTCTTCTCGGAGCATTCACAGCTCACCGATGGTGGGCCCTTCTAGCAGCAACTGGAGTTATCCTTGCGGCTCTATACCTGCTATGGGCTTACCAAAGAGTTTTCCATGGCCCAGAAAATAAAAACAATGGTGAAGAGGAAACAACACCAGACTTAACGAACTGGGAGCGCCTTACCTTATTTCCTTTAATCGCAGGAATAATCTTTTTAGGGATCTACCCAAAACCCATGCTTGACAGAATCGAACCAGCTGTAGATAAGTTAGTTTCCCACATAGAAGTAACAATTGATGACGGTTCATTCACCGAACCTGTACCAACTGTTCAGGTACGCAAATCATTTGAAGACCTTCTTGAAGAAACTCATGAATCCCATTCACACTCCGATAGCCACAATGGTCACGAAGAAGAAAAAGATCATGGCCATGGCTCAGAAAATCATGAAGATAAATCTCATTCGGGAGGGCATGAATGATGCAAAATATAGCTCTCATCGCAAGTGGAACGCTACAAACTCCGTCAGTTTCTTGGACAGGGCTTTTGCCGCTAATAATTCTTGCAGCTGCGGCAGTTTTCCTTCTTACGATCTGTTCGCTTGTGCCAAGCAGAATAACTAACCAACAACTCACTATTTACACGTGCGCGGCAGCTATCGGCAGTTTGATCGCAGCGATTCCACTTTGGTTAAGGGTTCTCGATGAATCCAAAGGTCCATTTTCTACCCTTTCAGGCGCCTTTGGTATAGATGGGTTCTCAATTTTCTTGACGATGCTTCTTGCAGTCAGTGTCGTACTTGTTTCATGCCTAGCAGGGGTATTTTTAAAAGCTGAAGATATTGAAGGACCTGAGTCTTACGTGCTTCTTTTATTATCAGCTACTGGCGGAATGATCATAGTTGGAGCAAATGACTTTATAGTCCTATTCCTAGGAATAGAAGTTTTATCTATTTCCGCTTACGTCCTAGCGGCAATGAACCTAAAACGAGTTCAATCACAGGAGGCCGGCTTAAAGTACTTCGTACTCGGCGCTTTTGCATCAGGGTTTCTCCTATATGGCATCGCATTGCTGTATGGGGCAACAGGATCAACTCAACTTACAGCCATACGAGATTTCCTTATAAACAACAATCTAACCAATGACACTTTACTTCTAGCTGCTTTAGCATTTCTCATCATCGGTTTTGCATTTAAAGTCGCAGCTGTACCTTTCCATTTCTGGTCGCCAGATGTATACCAAGGTGCGCCGACACCATTTGTGGCTTTCATGGCATCAGCTATCAAAGCCGCAGGATTTGCGGCCATGCTGAGAGTACTTTACGTCACACTCGGAGAATATAAAGCTGACTGGCAACCTGTTATCTATGGAATAGCTGTAGGCACGCTACTCATTGGATCTTTACTCGCAATTGTCCAAACTGACCTCAAAAGAATGTTGGCTTATTCTTCAATCAGTCATGCTGGTTACCTTCTCGTTGGAACACAAGCTGCTTCGGACCAAGGCGTAGCTGCAGTTCTTTTCTATTTAGCTACCTATACATTCATGGTTATAGGAAGTTTCGCAGTTATTTCTTTGAATTCAGGTCCTGAAGGAAACCGAACAGACCTAGGTTCACTTACTGGCCTTGCAAACCGAAAGCCAATGCTTGCAATAGCCTTCACAATTTTCCTTCTCGGACAGGCCGGGATTCCATTAACATCGGGTTTCTTTGCAAAATTCTATGTGATTGAAGCAGTAATAGAAGAAAGATCATTTGGGTTAGCTATTGTGGCGATGCTTGCGGCTGTCATCGGCGCCTTTCTGTATCTACGAATTCTGACCAAAGTATGGTTAATAGACCTTGAAACTAATGATGAAGATCAAAATACAATAACGATTCCCAAGCAAGTATCTTTCGTTCTACTACTTGCCACAATAGTGACATTATTTCTAGGAATATGGCCTGAACCCCTTGTCGAAATGGCACAGAGGGCAGTACCTATATTAAGAGCGGGTTAATTTCATGTATCAAAAAAACTTTTCTTCATTAAACCTAATTAACGCAACTTTAGCGGCACCTAGCAATCAAATTTTTGCCTCAAAATTAACAAAAAAAACTAAACCTGATGTAATCGCCCTTAGAAGGCTACTCTGGAGTAACTTGGTCCTTTACACCTTGGTCCAGTCCCCTTCTACTTACTACTATTTAACGAAGTGTCCGATTTTCTACGCAGCTATTTAACGGTCGCCGTCTTCGGTGTCCTGGCATGCGCCCTTGTGGGCGCTTTCGTAGGCCTGAGCGCGCTCATACGACCTTCACGAAAACAAGATCAGAAATATCTGACTTACGAATCAGGAGTGGATCCAGTAGGAACTGGATGGGCTCAAAGCAATATTCGATACTACATTTTTGCCCTACTGTTCGTAATGTTCGATGTTGAGGCAGTATTCATCTTCCCATGGGCAACACGTCTTGAGGAATATGGACTATTTGGTTTAGTGGAAATGGCAATTTTTATATTCATACTCCTTTTGGGACTTCTCTACGCTTGGAGAAAAGGAGTACTGAAATGGTTTTGATCCACAATGTTCAGCAAAGGAGAAAAAATGGGCTTAGTTGAATCTGGCAAGATGCCAAAACCACTTACCAAACTCCTCAATATGAGTCGTAGATATTCCATGTGGGTTTACCAATGGGGCTTAGCGTGTTGTGCGATTGAAATGGGTGCAGCCTTCGCATCTCCTCGTTATGACGTTATGAGACTCGGAGTTATTCCTCTTCCAGCAAGCCCAAGGCAAGCAGATTTCCTCGTAGTCTCAGGAACAGTTACTGACAAGATGGCGCCTGCAGTTCGAAGACTCTGGGAACAAATGCCTGACCCTAAATACGTCATATCAATGGGTTCATGTGCTAATTGCGGAGGACCATATTGGGATTCATATTCGGTAACGAAGGGCGTAGACCAAATCATCCCCGTAGACGTATACGTTCCAGGTTGCCCACCAAGACCCGAAGCTTTGTTGGAAGGAATTGTCCTCCTTCAAGAAAGAATCATGAATGAAGATATGGCTGAACGATGGAAAGGGGATCCAATTGTTGTTGAGTAACAAAGCAATTCCTCACCGCCGTAGATTGGAAAGGGAGATTCATGGCTGAAATACCAGAACATCTCCTTAAACGCGCAGAAGCCGCTCGTGAAAAAGCTCAAGCCAACCAAGAATCGAAATCACCCTCAAGTGAGGAAACAACTGATCAAACAACTGTTGCTGTTGCTGATGAGAGTCCTATAGAAGAGGTTGATGAAAAGGCAGAGACTACTTTACAGAAAATACAATCTGGACTTGGAGAAAAGATTATCTCATCGCATATAGCACCCAATAGAGGCTTATGGATACGCGTCACTAGTAAAGATTGGCGAGAAACAGCACAATTTCTAAAAGACCAACTTGACTGTAGTTTCTTTGACTGGCTATCGGTCATTGATTGGATGCCATCACCGTATGGAAGAGAATTAGATACCGAACAAGACATAGAACCAGAAACCACGAACCTCGAAGAACAACCCATTGAATGGGGGTACACAGGTGGGCAAACAAGATTCCAACTTATTTGTCGGGTCTACTCAATTTCACTAGGAATAGGAGTAATGGTCAAAGCAGATTTAGATGATCAAAACCCACGGGCCCTATCACTCATTCCGGTTTACCCTGGAGCAAACTGGCATGAACGCGAAGCACGTGAAATGTTCGGAGTCACATTTGATGAACACCCAGACCTAAGAAATATTTACCTCCCAGGGGACTTTGAAGGTC